>Ga0208328_1000020_pt1 | contig 128687 bp, 132 predicted proteins | sample DeeseametaMP2633_FD_184170 | JGI IMG/M metagenome (GOLD analysis project Ga0208328, IMG submission 184170) | Marine microbial communities from the Deep Atlantic Ocean - MP2633 (SPAdes) | ecosystem: Environmental > Aquatic > Marine > Unclassified | place: Northeast of Antigua and Barbuda, North...
CCCCCCGCCGGTGCGGCTCGACAGCTGGGGCGGGCGGAGGCCCGAGACGCGGCTCGTCGTCATCGCCAGGAACGGCAATCGCGCTCATATCGAGGGCCTGTTCGCCGCCTTTACCGGCCAGATCGCCCCGGACCGGCCGGACGCGCAGGCGCTGACCGACAATCCGCTGGCGATTCCGGGTATGTAACGCGGAAACGCCCGGCCATGACCGGGCGTTTGACATTGACAGCCAGCCCGGTTCAGGCGGCCCCGGCCCGCCCGACGCCCTTGCGCAGGACCGTGTAGAGGAACAGCGCCATCGACGCGACGACGAGCAGCGAGCCGAGTTTCACGGCCGTCTCGTCGACTTCCCGGATCGCCATGACGATGCCGGGGATCATGACGACGACCGAAAGCGTCGCCAGCGCATAGTGGATCCATGCCAGCCGCGCCGCCGCGGCAGACGGCGTGAGGGCATAATAGGTCCCGTAGACCGACATCACGACGAAGCCAATCAGGTTGAGGTGGGCGTGGGCGGCCGACAGGCTGTGGTCCTGCGTCGCGGACATCTGGATGCCCCAGCCCATGCCGATCAGCACGAAGATCGCGCCGGTGGCGAAGAAGAGAGTTGCCGGATTTTTCATGATACCTGCTCCTCCCTCAGTGAACGCCGAGCGGCGGACCGGTGAAGGTCAGGTGGAAACGCGCCGCGCTTTCCTCGATCGCCGGCATATCCTCGGGAATGCGGAACTTGCCCGCCGCCATTTCGGCGAAGAAACCCTCGAAGCCGCCGGGCGTCAGGATGACGAGGTGGCGCGACGGCGTGTCGCTGGCGACGCGATAGGTATGCTCCTTGCCGCGCGGCACGAAGGCGGTTTCGCCCGGCCCGCGCAGGAAGGTCTCTCCTTCGAGATAGAATTCTACATCGCCCGACAGCACGATGAAGGTCTCGTCGGCGTCGTGATGCACATGGCGCGTCGGGCCTTCATGCGGCGGCGACACGCTGTCGGTGACGGACATCGCACCGCCGGTGTCGGCGGTCGACAGGATGGTCTTGTAGTGGACGCCGCGCCACTCGATGGCGTCGGGTCCGAGGATGGGGTCTTTCATCGTTTTCTCCGTTTTGAAGGAAGGAAACGAAAGCGCTCTCGTGGGAGCATACCCTAGCGGAAGATGATAGATATGATAAATCGATTGATTATATCGAGGATATTCACATGACGAATATGGCGAGTTTCGATCTCAATCTTCTGCGGGTGCTGGATGCCTTGCTGCGGGAGAAATCGACCGTGAAAGCCGGCCGCCGGATCGGCCTGTCCCTGCCGGCAGTCTCGGCGGCGCTCGGCCGCCTGCGCCATGCACTCCGCGACGAACTTTTTTTCCGGCGCGGTCAGGGACTGGAGCCGACAGACTATGCACGGACGCTCGCCTTGCCGCTGCGCCGTATCCTCGACGATCTCGAGGCGCTGCTGTCCGGCCCGGAGGATTTCGATCCGGCGACCAGCGACGCCACGTTCAAACTTTCGGGCAGCGATTTCTTCGCCGAAATGCTGATGCCCCGGCTTGCCGACGAGGTCTCGAAACGGGCGCCCGGCATGCGGGTGCAACTCGTCGATCTCGTGCCGGACTCCTATGTCGACACGCTGGAGCGCTACGAGGTCGATATCGCCCTGATCCCGGCCACCGATTTTCCCGACTGGGTCGATCACAAGCCGGTCTTCTGGTCGAGCTTCTCGACTATCGCCCGCAAGGACCATCCGCGCCTGAAGAATGCCGGCCTGAAAGCCGGCGACACGATCCCCATCGATCTCTTCTGCGATCTCGGCCACGTGCTGTTTTCGCCCGAAGGCAAGCTGAAGGCCATGGGCGATGCGGCGCTGGCCCGTGTCGGCCGCAGCCGCAGGGTGGTGATGACCATGCCGGTTTTTTCCGGCGTCTACCGCGCCGTGAGCGAATCCGACCTGATCGCTCTTATCCCGTCGCAACTGGCGGAACGGATCGCAGAAAAACTGGACATCGATGTCTATGAGCCGCCGATGCGCGTCGAACCGGCGCTGCTCACCATGATCTGGCACAGGCGTTCGACGGCAACGCCGGAGCATCGCTGGCTGCGCGAACTGATTACCGAAATCGTCACGCCGCTCAACACGGTCGACAGGCCGTTTCCTGCCTGACCGCCTGTCACGCGCCGCGCTCGATCAGGAAGCGGTGGCCGTCTTCAGCCTTTTCGCTCTCGATCAGAGCATGGCCGCTTTCCTGGCAGAAATGCGGGATGTCGATGACGGCGAGCGGGTCGCTGGTGTGGACCCAAAGCCGCTCGCCGGGCTCAAGGCCCAGCATGCGCTTGCGCGTCCTGAGAACCGGCATCGGGCATTTCAAGCCGCGCAGGTCGTAGGTGTCTGCCATGCGATCAATTGTTGGACGAGCCGAACAGGCTGGAAAGCGGCGAAGGCGAAGACGACTGGCCGCCGCCCTGCATCTGCGCGACAGCCCTGTCGAACGCCAGAGCCTGCTGCGTCTGCATCGTCTGGTAGGCCATCTGCAGATTGCCCGGCATGCTCATCGGCGGGCACGACGCGGTGGCGTTGAACTCGCCTTCCTCGGGAACCGAGTTGAAGACATAGCGCCGGCCGCAGACATCGACTTTCGGCGGCACTTTCGTCAGCTCGAAATGGTCGTAGCCTTCCTTCAGCATCTTCCAGAACTCGAAATTCGGATCGTTGCGATGCTTGGCCATGTTTTCCGGCGTCATGCGGAACGGAAAGGCCTGGACCTGGAACGCGTCCTGCTTGCCGCCGCGCAGCGCCTCGCGAGCGAAGGCGTAGATCTCGGCGATGTTCTCGTCCGTCATCGAATAGCAACCCGCCGACGAGCAGGCGCCATGAATCATCAGGTTCGAGCCGGTGCGGCCATTGGCGCGGTCGTAGCGGTTCGGATAGCCGGTATTGAAGGCGAGATGGTATTGCGACTTCGGGTTCAGGAGATTGAAGGAGATCGAGTAGAATCCTTCCGGCGCCTGCCGGTCGCCTTCCTTGATCTTCGGGCCGAGCTTGCCCGAATAGGCGCAAATCTCGTAGCTCTTCACCAGGGCGAAGCGGCCAGTGTCCCGCTGTTTCCAGACTTCGAGGACGGCCTCGTCCTTGAACAGGCGAACCATGATCGGCGAAGACTTGGTCATGCCGTTGGCCGCCATGAAGCTCTTCACGTCTTCCGGGATCGGCGCATTGGCCTTCAGGTCGAGCACATCGCTGGTCTCGCAACCGGCAAGCGCGGTGACGCAGGCCAGCGTCGCCGCGAGCATGGTCCGTCGGAACATCATCCCTGACTGCCTCGGAAAAATCATCGATCCCCGCTTATAGTTGACCATCGCTTACCGCAAGGTTTCAGGGGCCCCGGTCACGCAATTGTCAGCGTCACGAATCAGCCGAAAATGCGGCGTCCGTATGACAGGTTCCGCATAGTCAAACAATCAGCCGAGATCGCGGCCTATGGCGAGGAATTTCTCGCGCCGCGCCTTTTTCAGCCCCGGGCCGTCGAGCTTGTTCAGATCGGACAGCGCGGTGTCGATCGTCTTTCGCGTCGTCTCCATCACCTTGGCGCTGTCGCGATGCGCGCCGCCGACGGGCTCGTCGATGATGCCGTCGATCACCTTCAGCGCCAGGAGGTCCTGCGCGGTGACCTTCATCGCAGTTGCAGCGTCTTTCGCGCGAGCGGCATCGCGCCACAGGATCGAGGCGCAGCCTTCCGGCGAGATGACCGAATAGATCGCGTGTTCGAGCATGTAGACCTTGTTGGCCGTGGCGATCGCGATGGCGCCACCCGAGCCGCCCTCGCCGATGACGACGGAGACGATCGGCACTTCGAGGTTGAGGCACATCTCGGTCGACCGGGCGATGGCTTCCGCCTGGCCGCGCTCTTCCGCACCAATGCCGGGATAGGCGCCCGCCGTGTCGACCAGCGTGATCACCGGAAGGCCGAAGCGGTTAGCCAGTTCCATGATGCGCACGGCCTTGCGATAACCTTCGGGCCGCGCCATGCCGAAATTGTGCTTCAGCCGCGACTGCGTGTCGGAGCCCTTCTCCTGACCGATCACCGCGACGGCATTGCCGCCGAAACGCGCGAAGCCGGCGATGATCGCCTGGTCCTCGGCGAAGTTGCGGTCGCCGGCGAGCGGCGTGAACTCGGTGAAAAGCGCATCGACATAGGCCTGGCAATGCGGCCGGTCGGGATGGCGCGCCACCTGCGCCTTCTGCCAGGGCGCGAGCTTCTTGTAGATCTCGACCAGCGCTTCCGACGAACGCTTTTCCAGTCGCGAGATCTCCTCGGCCACGTCAACGCCGCCGCTCTCGCCCTGCTGCAGCTTTTTCAGCTCCATGATCTGGCCATCCAGATCGGCGATCGGCTTTTCGAACTCGAGATAGCTGTACAATGACATTTAAAGAGGTCCGATGGGTCTCCCTGTTGGCCGTGACGTGGAGGCAAACGCGGCGGATGTCAAGCTTGAGCGCTTGCCCGCTCAGGCGCCCGCCAGCGGGTGATGTTCGGTCACCAGCCGGTGCAGGCGCTCTTCCAGCACATGGGTATAGATCTGCGTGGTCGAGATGTCGGCATGGCCGAGAAGTTGTTGCACGACGCGCAGATCGGCGCCGTTTTGCAGCAGGTGGCTGGCGAAAGCGTGGCGCAGGACATGCGGCGACAGTTTCGCGGCGGAGATGCCGCAACGCGCGCCCAGCGCCTTCAGATCGCGGGCGAAGACCTGCCGGGCGATGTGGGTCGAATAGTTTTCCGCCGGGAACAGCCAGGCGCAGTCGTCGGCGCGCGGGTCTGTATTGCGGGCGGCCAGATGTTCGCCGAGCGCCCTGCGCGCCGTATCGGTGACCGGCACCATGCGCTCCTTCGATCCCTTTCCCTTGACCATGAAGAACGGATCGTCGCGCCACGCGACGCTGACCGGAAGCGACACCAGTTCGCTGACGCGCAGACCGGTAGCGTAGAGCAGTTCCAGGAGCGCCCGGGTGCGAATGGCGACCATGCGGACCCTTGCCGACGCTTCGCCGTCTCGCGCCTCCGCCTCCGCGCGCTCAAGCAATTGGCCGACCTCCTCCTCGCTCAGCACTTTCGGCAGCGAACGCGCCTTCTTCGGCGAGGAGATAACGCCGGTCGGATCGTCGCCGCGAATATTCTCGGCATAGAGGAACTGGAAATACTGCCGGAGCGCGGACAGCTTGCGCGCCTGCGACGAGGCCGCGAAGCCCGCGGCGTCGAGGCTCTGGAGCCATGCGCTGATATCCGTCGAGATCGCGTCGGACAGCTTGCGTGCGCTGGCCTTGCGCACGAAAGCCTCCGCGTCTTCCAGATCGAGCCGATAGGAAGCGAGCGTATTCTCGGACGCGCCGCGCTCGGCGCTCATCATTTCAAGGAATGCGTCGATCATGCCGGCGATATTGGCAGGCGAAGGTTTACCGGCGGTTAGAGCGGTTAGAAACGCCCGTCAGTTGTCGGGATTGATACGGTCGTTGGGGATGCGCACGCTCATCTCGCGCGGCTTGGGCTCGACATACATCACCAGCGCCCACATGCCGCCATAGATAAGGCCGCCGAGCACGGCGAGGGTAAACAGGAAGCGAATCAGGCTAGGCATCGGGATACCATCTTAACGGCCGCCTTTCGTCTCGTGAACCGGTATGCGTCGCGCGGCCGCCAAAATCAAACGCGAACTCGGTCCGCCTCACAATTCTTGACAGCGCAAGCGGGTTCATGCGCTAAGCGGAAAAGTGACGGAAACAAGCCATGGACGCCGAAATCAAAGCCATTTGCGACACGGTGCATGACCGCCTCGGTCCGCGGTCCATCGTGCTTGTCGGTCTGATGGGCGCCGGCAAATCGGCGGTGGGGCGCAAGCTCGCGGCGCTGCTCGACCTGCCCTTCATCGATGCGGACGCAGAGATCGAGAACGTCTCGAACATGACGATACCCGAACTGTTCGAGCATTATGGCGAACCCGAGTTCCGCGCCCTCGAACAGCGCGTCATCGCGCGGCTTCTGAAAAGCGGACCGCAGGTGCTGGCGACCGGCGGCGGCGCCTTCATCAACGAGACGACCCGCGAGGCGATCCGCCGCGACAGCGTCTCGGTGTGGCTGTCGGCCGATCTCGACCTGCTGATGGAGCGCGTCTCGCGCCGCCAGAACCGACCGCTGCTGCGCGCGCCCGATCCGCGCGCGGTCATGCAGAAGCTGATAAGCGAACGTTATCCCGTTTACCGGTTGGCGAATGTCGAGGTCCGTTCGCAGGATATTTCCAAGGAAGAGATGGCCGCCAATGTGGCCGCCGCCATCGCCGGCTTCCTGCAATTGCCGGCCGGCAAACAGACGTCCGACAACGAGACCTCCGGCGCTTTCGCCGCAACGACGGGAACCACCGGAAAATGACCATGACAGCAGCCGCCGAGACCGTGCATGTCGCGCTCGGCGAGCGTTCCTACGATATCCTGATCGGCCCCGGCCTGCTCGAAAATGCCGGCGACCATGTCTCGACGGTGCTGCCGGGCATCCGCGCGGCGATCGTCACCGACGAAAATGTGGCGAAGCACCATCTGGCGACCGTCACGGCAAGCCTGAGAAAGGCCGGCATCGAGGCTGCGGAGATCATCCTGCCGGCGGGCGAACCGACCAAGCGCTTCGAGATGCTGCAAGACGTCGTCTACCGAATTCTCGATGCCCGGCTGGAGCGCGGCGACGCGGTGATCGCGCTCGGCGGCGGCGTGATCGGCGACCTGGCCGGTTTCGCGGCGGCGGTGGTGCGCCGAGGCATGCAGTTCGTGCAGATGCCGACCAGCCTTCTGGCCCAGGTCGATTCCTCGGTCGGCGGCAAGACCGGCATCAACGCGCCGCAGGGCAAGAACCTGATAGGCGCCTTCTATCAGCCTCGGCTGGTGCTGGCGGACACCGGCGCTCTCGACACGCTGCCGAAGCGCGAGTTCCGCGCCGGCTACGCAGAAGTGGTGAAATACGGATTGATCGACAGGCCGGATTTCTTTTCCTGGCTGGAGGCCAACTGGCCGAAGATCGAGGCGGGCGGGCCGGAGCGCATTCATGCGATTGCCGAATCCTGCCGCGCCAAGGCCGATGTCGTCGCCCGCGACGAGCGCGAAACCGGCGACCGGGCGCTTCTCAATCTCGGCCACACATTCGGCCATGCGCTGGAAGCGGCGGCGAAATACGATCCGCAGGTCCTCGTTCACGGCGAGGGTGTGGCGATTGGCCTCGTTCTGGCCCACCAGTTCTCGTCGCGCATGAACCTTTCGAGCCCCGACGATGCCAATCGCGTCGCCGCGCATCTTGAAACGGCGGGGCTGCCGACAAATCTCGATGCCATGAAGACCCATCTCCACGACGCCGAGACGATGCTCGGCTTCATCCGCCAGGACAAGAAGGTGACGCGCGGCGCGCTCAACTTCATCCTGACACATGGCATCGGCCAGTCCTTCATCGCGAAAGACGTGCCGGAATCGGAAGTGCGGTCCTTCCTCGCCGAGAAGATCGGAGCATAGTCATGGAAATCTGGATCACTGCCGGCGTCGTGTTGCTGCTCGTCGCCATGTCGGCCTTCTTCTCCGGCTCCGAGACGGCGCTGACCGCGACGTCGCGGGCCCGCATGCACGCCATGGAAGGCTCCGGCGACCTGAACGCCAAGTCCGTCAACGTCTTGCTGACCCGCCAGGACCGGCTGATCGGCGCGCTGCTGATCGGCAACAACCTCGTCAACATTCTCGGATCGGCGCTGGCGACCAGCGTCTTCCTGACCCTTTTCGGCCAGACCGGCGTCGCCTATGCGACCATCGCCATGACCGTGACGCTCGTGGTCTTCGCCGAGGTGCTGCCGAAATCCTGGGCGATCTCCAACCCCGACCGCTTCGCTCTTACCGTCGCCCCGATCATCCGCCGCTTCGTCCTCGTCGTCGGGCCGCTTTCGAGCCTCGTCAACGCCCTCGTCCGCCGCATCCTCAAGGTGTTCGGCGTCGATCTGAGCGATACGGCCTCGATGCTCAGCGCGCATGAGGAAATTCGCGGCGCCGTCGAGGTGCTTCACAAGGAAGGCTCGGTGATCAAGGAGGAGCGCGACCGCCTCGGCGGCCTGCTCGACCTCGCCGAGCTGGAAGTCTCCGACATCATGGTTCACCGCACCAATATGCGCATGGTCAATGGCGACCAGGAACCGGCGGACATCGTCGCCGAAATCCTCGAAAGCCCCTATACGCGCATGCCGGTCTGGCGCGGCGAGACCGACAACATCGTCGGCATCGTCCATGCCAAGGATCTGCTGCGCGCGCTGCATGCGGTGGACAACGAGCCTTCGAAGATCGACATCATGAAGGTGGCCAACAAGCCGTGGTTCGTGCCCGACACGACGACGCTGCGCGATCAGCTCGACGCCTTTCTGCGCCGCAAGGCGCATGTCGCCCTCGTCGTTGACGAATATGGCGAGGTCGAGGGACTGGTAACGCTCGAGGACATCATCGAGGAAATCGTCGGCGACATCGCCGACGAGCACGATGTGGACGTCGCCGGCCTGCGCCAGGAGGCCGACGGTTCGGTGGTGGTCGACGGTTCGGTTCCGATCCGCGACATCAACCGCGCGCTCGACTGGGACCTGCCCGACGAGGAGGCGACGACGATCGCCGGTCTCGTCATCCATGAGGCGCAGACCATTCCGGCCGAGAAACAGGCATTCACCTTTCACGGCAAGCGCTTCGTCGTCATGAAGCGCGAGAAGAACCGCATCACCAAGCTTCGCATCCGCCCGGTATAGACAAGCCGGGCAGGACAATTCGAGAGAAAATCCCATGGACGAGCCTTCCCAGGGCCTCGCGGCAAAGGGCATGCTTGCCGATCCGGGCGATCACTTCAAAGGACGCTTCGAGGTCGAACGCAAATATGCTGTATCCGAACCGGCTGAGATCCGCGCCCGACTGGAGTCCCTCGGCGCCGTGCCGTTCACGCTCGCAAACAGCGAGATGGATATTTTCCTCGACTGGCCGGACGGGCAGCTCGCGGCCGCCGGCAAGCAGCAGGTCGTGCGCTCGATGCAGCCCTCGAACCGGGTGCTCTGGTTCGTCAAGGGGCCGGATCCGGACGAATGTATCGCAACAGACATGGAGGATTTCGACAAGACGCTCGCCATGCTGGCGGCACAAGGCTGTATCGAGATCGATCGCGTCGAAAAACAGCGCGATATATGGTTCCTCGGCGATTTCCACGTGACTCTGGACCATGTGCCGAGCCTCGGAGATTTCGTCGAACTCGCCGTCATGACAGATGACGAGGCGAGCCTTTCCGGCTGGGCGACGCGGATCGAGACGCTGGCGGACGAACTGGACCTGTCGGCGGACGCTCTGCAGATACGTTCCTACCGCGCCATGCTGGCGGAAAGACGGTGAACTTTTTGGCTTGAGCTTCCACCGGCTGGAACCTTTATGACCCGACGTAAAGAGGAGGCTTCTCTATGATGTACGGTTTCGGCGAGGGGGGCTTTTTCGGCATGGGTTTCGGAATGCTGCTGATCGTGCTCCTGATCTTTCTGGCGGGCATGGCGGTCGGCTTCCTGCTCGGCCGCTCGCGCTAAACGCATTCGCCCGGGAGGCATCTGGTCTTGGCAAGGAACATCATCGTCGCGGTAACCGCGATTGCTGTCGCGGCAATCCTGATCTGGCGGTTCGCGTTGCAGCCGGAGCCCCGCGAGATGGCGTCAGCGGGCGCCGCGCTCGTCGAGGTGACGGTGCCTGAACTCTCCGCCGAGGCATCGTCGGGAGAGGCGCTTTTCAACGCAAATTGCGCGTCCTGCCACGGCACGAACGCCGCCGGACAGGACGGTGTCGCGCCGCCTCTCGTCCATATCATCTATGAACCGAACCACCATGGCGACGCCGCCTTCCACATGGCGGCGCAACGCGGCGTGCGGGCGCATCACTGGCCCTTTGGAGACATGCCGCCAGTCAAGGGCGTCGGCGGTGACGACATCGACAAGATCGTCACTTATGTGCGCGCGCTGCAACGCGCCAACGGAATTCACTGAAGGAAAAAGATGATGCTGAAACCCGCGACCGCTCTTGCCGCGGCGGCTCTCGCTTTGACGACATTTTCGGGCCTTGCCTTCGCCCACTCCAGCGCGACAGGCATCGTCAAGCAACGCATGGGGCTGATGGAAGAGATCGCCGAGAGCATGAAACAGGTCGGATCGATGATTCGCGGCCAGACGGATTTCGACGCCGAAACCGTCCGGGCCGCCGCCGCAAGGATGGCCGATCATGCCGGCAGGATGACCGACATGTTCCCGCGGAATTCGACGAGCGGCCCCAGCGAGGCTTTGCCGGCGATCTGGGAGGATTGGGACGGCTTCGCCGGTCTTGCCGGCGAACTCGAAGCCAAGGCTGTCACGCTTTCGCAGGCGGCGGAAAACGCGCAAGGCGTGGACGAGATCCGGCCGCATTTCGCGGAGCTGGGCCGCACTTGCGCCGCCTGCCACGAGGATTTCCGCAAGGCGGACTAGAACCTACCAGCGCACATTCTCTCCCGGCGCCGCCGGTTCCAGCGCCAGCGCATGGACACCGTCGGCGATTTCTTGGGTAAGCAGCGCATTGAGCGTGCGGTGGCGCTCGATGCGGCTCAAGCCTTCGAAGGCCGGCGAGATGACGCGGACGCGAAAATGCGTTTCGCCCGATCCGTCCGAAGGACCGTGGGCGTGGCCCGCATGCAGATGGCTCTCATTGATCACGGCCATCCGTTCGGGCGCGAGGCCTTCCTCTATTTTTTTCACGATGCGTTCTTCAATCGGACCCATTTGCTTCCTACCTTGCCACTCTGCGCTTTGACGGGTAAACCAGTGCGTCCCTTTGGGCGCTGTACCGGCAATTGCCGCGTTGAATCTTCCACTGTCAATGCTTGTTTGAGGCGGACCGCCGCCCCATAACCATGGTCATATGAAGCCTACTTCGAAATATTTCGATTCCATCCGAATCAATCCGGACGGAAAGAAGAAAAAGAAGCGTGTCGAGGAATCGACGGCGCAGAACTGCCAGTGGGCCGGTTGCGAGAAGCCCGGCACCCACAAGGCGCCGGCCGGTCGCGACCGCGAGGGCCAGTATCTGCATTTCTGCATCGACCACGTGCGCGAATATAACAAGAATTACAATTACTTCTCCGGCCTCGGCGACGACGAGATCGCCAAGTTCCAGAAGGATGCGCTGACCGGCAATCGGCCTACATGGAAGATGGGCACGCAGCGCATGGACGCCAACGCGACCGCGCCGGTCTTTTCCGACATGAAGTCCGGTTCCGCGCGCTCCATGCGCATGCGCGACCCGAACTGGCGCGCCAATGCCGCCATTCCGCTGGTCCGCAAGCTTAAGCCGCTCGAGGCCAAGGCAATGTCGACGCTGGGCCTCAAGGCTTCCGCCACCGCCGAGGACATCAAGACGCAGTACAAGGCTCTGGTCAAAAAGCACCACCCGGATGCAAATGGCGGCGACCGCGCCTCCGAGGAACGCTTCCGCGAAGTCGTGCAAGCCTACCAATTGTTGAAGACCGCCGGGCTGTGCTAACTGCCGAAGTCAAACAACAGCGCCAGCAAGAACCGCATGCGGCTTGAGACGCCGCGGTAAGGAAAGACATGAACAAGATGGAACTCGACATCGCCAACATGCCCGACACGCAAGTTGACGTGCGCAAGGTGTTCGGCATCGATGTCGACATGGAGGTGCCGGCATATTCGGACGCCGACGCCTATGTGCCGGACATCGACCCGGATTACATTTTCGACCGGGCGACCACGCTCGCCATCCTGGCCGGTTTCGCCCACAATCGCCGCGTCATGGTTTCGGGCTATCACGGCACCGGCAAGTCGACCCATATCGAGCAGGTCGCCGCGCGGCTGAACTGGCCCTGCGTGCGCGTCAACCTCGACAGCCATGTCAGCCGTATCGACCTCGTCGGCAAGGACGCCATCGTTGTCCATGAAGGCAAACAGGTCACCGAATTCCGTGACGGCATCCTGCCATGGGCCTATCAGCACAATGTCGCGCTCTGCTTCGACGAATACGATGCCGGCCGCCCGGACGTGATGTTCGTCATCCAGCGCGTGCTGGAATCCTCCGGCCGCCTGACGCTGCTCGACCAGTCGCGCGTCATCCGCCCGCATCCGGCCTTCCGCCTCTTCGCGACCGCCAACACGGTCGGCCTCGGCGACACGACCGGCCTGTATCACGGCACCCAGCAGATCAACCAGGCGCAGATGGACCGCTGGTCCATCGTCACCACGCTGAATTATCTGCCGCATGACAAGGAAGTCGAGATTATCCTGGCCAAGGCCAAGCACTACCAGGACGCCAAGGGCCGCGAGATCGTCAACAACATGGTCCGTCTCGCCGACATGACCCGCCAGGCCTTCATGAACGGCGATCTCTCGACCGTGATGAGCCCGCGCACCGTCATCACCTGGGCGGAAAACGCCGACATCTTCAAGGATGTGGGCTTTGCCTTCCGGCTGACCTTCCTTAACAAGTGCGACGACCTCGAACGGTCGCTCGTGGCGGAATTCTACCAGCGCTGCTTCGGCGAGGAACTGGCCGAAAGCGCCGCGAACGTCGTGCTGAGCTAGGCGGCAACGCAGGCAGCCATGGCAGGTCCCGGCGACAATTACCGCAAGAAGCCGGCCAAGCCGGTCGACACCGAGCCTTTCAAGCGCGCGGTGACGGCCTGCATGCGCGCCATGGCCGGCGAACCGGAACTGGAAGTCGTCTTCGCGGCCGACAAGCCGGCCTTTGCCGGCAAGCATGCGCGGCTGCCCGAACTGCCGAAGCGCATCACGCAAAACGACGTGATGGTGACGCGCGGCGTCGGCGACTCCATGGCGCTCAGGACCGCCTGCCACAATCCGCGCATCCATGCGCAGACGGCCCCCGACGGAGCCGATGCCCGCGCGGTCTTCGACGCCGTCGAGCAGGCCCGTGTCGAGGCCATCGGCGCGCGCCGCATGCAGGGCGTCGGCGACAATATCTCGGCGATGATCGACGACAAGTTCACGCGCGCCAATCTTTCTTCCGTCACCGAGCGCGAGCAGGCGCCGCTTTCGGAGGCCGTCGCGCTGATCGTCCGCGAGAAGCTGACCGGCCGGCCGACGCCGCCCGGCGCCGCCGCCGTCGCCGATCTCTGGCGCGACTGGATCGACGACAAGGCCGGCGACGACTTCGCCAATCTGGAAGCGTCGATCGACGACCAGAACGCCTTTGCCCGCGCCGTGCGCGACATGCTCGTCTCCATGGAACTCGCCGACGAAATGGCCGGCGAGGAGCCGGACGAGTCCGACGACGACAACGATGACGAACCGGAAGCGGACGAAGATACCGAAGGCGGCAGCCAGGAAGACAGCGGCGAGGAGCAGTCCGAGGCCGAGGAGAGCCAGGCCGAGAGCGAGCAGCCTGAAGCCGGCGAGATGGACGCCTCGCAGGCGACCGCCGACGACATGGAGGAAGACCTCGACGCCGACGCCGAGGAGCCCGGCGAGGCGATCCGCCCCGACCAAGCCTATAACGACATCCTGTCGGGCATCGATTACAAGGTCTATTCGACGGAATTCGACGAGACGGTTACAGCGGAAGAGCTCTGCGACGAGGCCGAGCTGGAACGCCTGCGCGCCTTCCTCGACAAGCAGCTCGCCAACCTTCAAGGCGTTGTCGGACGTCTCGCCAACCGGTTGCAGCGCCGTCTGATGGCGCAGCAGAACCGTTCCTGGGATTTCGATCTCGAGGAAGGCTATCTGGATCCTGCCCGCCTGCCCCGCATCATCATCGACGAAATGGCCGGCACGTTTGCGCCGCTCTCCTTCAAGCGCGAGCGCGACACGAATTTCCGCGACACGGTCGTCACCCTGCTGCTCGACAATTCCGGCTCGATGCGCGGCCGGCCGATCACGGTCGCGGCGACCTGCGCGGATATTCTTGCGCGCACGCTGGAACGCTGCGGCGTCAAGGTCGAGATCCTCGGCTTCACCACGCGAGCCTGGAAGGGCGGGCAATCGCGCGAGGCATGGCTAAAGGGCGGCAAACCTGCGGAGCCCGGCCGTCTCAACGATTTGCGCCACATCATCTACAAGAGCGCCGATGCGCCCTGGCGGCGCGCCCGGCGCAATCTCGGCCTGATGATGCGCGAAGGCCTGCTGAAGGAAAACATAGACGGCGAGGCGCTTACCTGGGCCTATCGACGGTTGGCGGCGCGGCCCGAACAGCGTCGCATCCTGATGATGATCTCCGATGGCGCGCCGGTCGACGATTCGACGCTGTCGGTCAATCCGGGCAACTATCTCGAACGGCATCTGCGCGCCGTCATCGAGGAGATCGAGACCCGTTCATCGGTCGAACTGCTGGCAATCGGCATCGGCCACGACGTGACGCGCTACTACCGCCGCGCCGTCACCATCGTCGATGCGGAGGAACTGGCCGGCGCGATGACCGAGCAGCTTGCCTCCCTGTTCGAGGAACAGAAAGCCCGCGACAGTCGCCAACGCAAGGCAGGCTGATGCTGCTTCGCCCGCTGCGCGCCCTCGGGCTTGCCGTCCTGTTCGCCGCGTCAGCCGCCGGAGCCGCGCCCGATACCATCGAGATGGACGTGACATCGCGTCCGATCGCCGATTTCCGCATCGGCTCCAGCCAACAGCGCTTCGGCGAGCTCGAATTCGCCGGCGGCCTGGAGATGAACGCCTCGTCACGCCATTTCGGCGGTCTGTCCGCAATCCATGTCTTCGGCGACCAATCGAGCATTCTCGGCGTCGCCGATACGGGTTTCTGGTACAAGGGCCGCATCGAGCGCGACGCGACCGGACGCGCGACCGGGCTAACCGATGTCTCCATGCGGGAAATGAGCGAATTCGGCGAGGGCAAATGGCTGACCGACGCCGAGGGAATGACGGTATCCGGCGATGACGTCTATGTGAGTTTCGAACGCGTGCACCGGATCGCCGAGCTGAAACGCGGCGACGATGGATTTCCGGTTCTGCAGCGCCAATACGAGCCGCCGGTGGATTTGCGCGAACTGCGCAGCAATCGCGGTTTCGAGACGATCGCCGTCGCGCCGGAAGGGCTGCCCTATGCCGGCGCGCTGGTCGGGATCAGCGAAAAAAGCCTCGACCGAAACCGCAACATCATGGCCTTCGTCCGGCGCAAGGACGGATCGAGCTTCGAATTCTCGGTGAAACGAGTCGGCGAATTCGACATCACCGATGGCGATTTCCTCCCCGACGGCGACATAATCCTGCTCGAACGGCGCTTCAACATATCTGACGGCATCGGCATGCGGCTGCGCCGGATCCATGGAGCCGATATCGAAAAGGGCGCGACGGTGGACGGCGAAATCCTTCTGGAGGCCGATCTGCTCTACCAGATCGACAATATGGAAGGTCTCTCCATCACCATCGATCCCGACGGCACGCCGCGCCTTACGCTGGTTTCCGACGACAACCATTCCATCCTGCAGCGCAATTTGCTGCTGGAGTTCCGGCTGGTGGGACAGGACGGCGCGCCGTCCTGACGATCAGGCGGGAACCGTGGAGCGGTCCATGATAAGGCCGCGCAGCACCCGATAGGGCGCGAGCAACACCAGCGCGACGAGGATCTTCACGCAGAAATCGCCGGCGCCCAGCGACAGCCACAGCGGCACCTCGCCGCCGATTCCGAGAAACGGCACCGGGAAGGCGAGCGAACCGTCTTCAAGGCCGAACCCGGTATCGAGGAAGGCGAAGCCGGCGGAAAACGCGACGCCGAAGAACAGGATGGTGTCGATCACCGATCCGATCAGCGATGAGATCAGCGGGGCCTTCCACCAGGCCGACTGGCGCAGGCGCTGGAACACGGCGACATCGAGAAGCTGCGCGACCAGGAAGGCCGAGCCCGACGCGATGGCGATGCGCGGCGTCGCCAGCCAGATCGAAAGGGCGACGGCAAGGACGAAACCGGAGATCACGACGACGCGCGCCGCGGCCGGGTCGAAGCGCCGGTTTGTCAGATCGGTGACAAGGAAGGCGACGGGATAGGTGAACGCGCCCCAGGTTAGAAGATCGGCGAGATTGATACCGCCGAGCGTCGCCTGGACCGGGAACTGGACAAGATAGTTCGATGCGGCGACGACCGCGCACATCGCGAGAATGAACGGAAGATAAGACTGTGCCTTACGCATTTTTTTATCCTGGGTGATGCCACCAGTTGGAGTGCCAAACGAAACAGGCCGGCGAACCGGCCTGCGAATATTACGTTGTCAGACGCCTTGAATCAGGCGGCCTGGCCAGCGGATTTCTTGGCGATCTGACGCTTCAGCAGACGGGCGCGCTGCGACAGTTCGGTTTCCTTCGCCTTGGCGAGGAAGGCGTCGAGGCCGCCGCGATGCTCGACCGTGCGCAGCGCCGAAGCAGAAACCTTGAAACGGTAGCTCTGGCCGAGCGCCTCGGACATCAGCGTGACGTGGCAGAGATTGGGAAGGAACCGGCGCCGGGTCTTGTTGTTGGCGTGGCTCACATTGTTGCCGGACTGGACTGCCTTGCCGGTCAATTCGCATGCGCGAGACATGGGTTTCCACCTTCGAATTCGGTTGCTACGAACCACAGCTCCAACGTCGTTTCCTGTCGCGCCGTACTTGGCGGCGTCGCCGGAGACAAACGTCATCTGCGGAAAAGTCACGGTGCTATAGTGACAACCGGCATTTTCGTCAACCGTCATGGGCGATTTTGCGTGTCCCGATGCGAAAGATCACGGAAATGCCGCGATTGCGCCGCAAAGCCCGCGGCGAAGGGACACATCAAAGGTCATACGCCATGCGCCGGACGCTTGCAGCGGCCCTCTTTCTTTGCGCCGCCCTTCACCCAGGAATTTCCAGCGCCGACACGACGGTCTACCGGTCCGAATACGCGATCACCGTACTCGGACTGCCCGTCGGCACGTCGCGCTTCGAAACCGAGATCGGGTCGGATCATTTCAAGATGACGGGCACGATGACGGCCAGGGGACTGCTGGCGTTGTTCCAGCCGACCAGCGGCAGCGTGACCGTCACGGGGAACATCGTCGCTGACCGCATCGCGGCGCGCGAGTTCACGCTGAACTACACCTCCGGCGACGAGAAACAGCGGACCGAGATCGGCTTCGCCAATGGCGGCGTCGCCTCGACGGTCAACGAGCCGAAGGTCAAGAAACGAAAAGACTGGATCGAGGTGACCGCCGCGCAACTGAAAGGCGCAAGCGATCCAATCAGCGCCCTCCTCATCCGGGCGAACGCGCCTGGCGAGGTCTGCAACCGTACCGTCCGGATCTTCGACGGCGCCATGCGCCTCGACGTAAAGCTCGCCTTCCTGCGGATCGTCCCCTGGTCCATCGGCGGTCGGACCGGCGACGCCGTGATGTGCCGGGCGACGTTCGAACCGGTTTCCGGCTACCACAAGAGCCGCAAGGAGATCGCCTGGCTGCGCGAAAAGGGACGTATGGACGTCGCCTTCGCCACGATCGAAGGCACCGGCGTCTACGCCCCGCTCCGGGCGACCGCCTCCACCCAGATCGGCCCGGTGCGCGTCTATGCGACGCGTTTCGAGATCCTGGCGAAATAGGCGGCCCGACCGGCGCTTGCGGAGAGCTTGACTTTGGGCTCGCGCCCGGCGACGGGAAGTCATGAGTGAGATCGCCGCCGAACAGACCCCGGACCGCAAGCGCTTCATCGCCACGCTGATCGGCTTCAGCGCGGTCCTGATGTGGGCGCTGCTCGCCCTGTTCACCGCCGCCTCGGGCGCCGTTCCGCCCTTCCAGCTTTCGGCCATGTGCTTTGCCATCGGCGCGGCCATCGGCTTTGCCGCCAATCGCCGCCGGAAGATCCGTCGGGCGCAGCGCGCGGCCATTCCGTGGCAGGCCTATGCGCTCGGCATCGGCGGCCTGTTCGGCTACCACTTCCTCTATTTTACCGCCTTGCGCCATGCGCCGGCGGTCGAGGCGAGCCTGATCTGCTATCTCTGGCCGATGCTGATCGTCACCGGCTCGGCCCTGATGCCCGGCGAACGGCTCGGCTGGCACCACCTTGTCGGCGTCATCTGCGGTTTTGCCGGCACTGCGCTGATCGTCACGGGCGGGGAAGGCTTCTCGCTGAAGACGGAATATCTCTACGGCTACGCCATCGCCATTGTCGCGGCGTTCACATGGTCCTCCTATTCGCTGCTGTCGCGGCGCTTTTCCGCTGTGCCCACCGACATCGTCGCCTGGTATTGCCTGGCGACGGCGATCCTGTCGGCGCTCGCCCATCTGGCGCTGGAAACGACTATATGGCCTCAAGGCATGACGCAGTGGCTCGCGGTCATCGGGCTCGGGGCGCTGCCGGTCGGCGCGGCCTTCTATTTCTGGGATTACGGCGTCAAGCATGGCGACATCCAGGTGCTCGGCGCGTCGAGCTATGCGGCGCCGCTGTTTTCGACCATCATCCTGATCGCCGTCGGGATGTCGCAGGCGAGTTGGGCGATCGCACTTGCCTGCCTGCTGATCACCGGCGGCGCGGCGATCGCGGCGAAGGATCTGCTGCTGGCGCGGAGGAGGAAGAATGCTGCCATTTGAAGGCGGAGTGACCAACACCGAGAACGGCACGCTGCTGCTCGCCCTGCTGCTGGCGGCCGGATACATGTTCTACGGACAACGCCGTAACACGCCGCTGAAGGTCGTCGCGAAAACCTTGTCGGTGACGATGCTGGCCGGCCTGTCGGCCTCGGCCGGCGGACCGTGGCTCCTGACGCTGGCGTTGATGCTGTGCGCGGCAGGCGATTTCTTCCTCGCCATCGAACAGATGGACAAGCGCTTCTTCCTGGCCGGGCTGGGGGCATTCCTGGCCGGCCATATCGCTTATGTCGTCCTCTTCGTCGCGCTTCCCCAGCCAGACAACGCGTTGCCCCAATGGACGCTGGCAATTGTGGGCGTCGCAATGGTGGCGGTCGCGCTCGGCATGGGCCGCAGGCTGTTTCCCGTTACAGGGGAGTTGCGCTGGCCGGTAACCGCCTATGTCGCCGTGATCCTGATCATGGGACTGGCCTCGCTGTGGAACGGCGCGGGTCTGATCGTCGCAGGCGCGGCGTGCTTCATGGTCTCCGACTCGATCCTCGCTGCGGAACGCTTCCTGATGAAGGCGGAAAGTCCGTTCCGGCAATTCGCCGGCCCGGCGGTCTGGATCACCTATTTCGCCGCGCAGGTGCTGATCCTGTTCGGCGTGCTGGGCGTGTTTCTGGCCTAGCTCCCCCTCGGCGCGCGCGGCGTCGGCCGCCAGTCGGGCGGGGCGAGTTCGAATTTCGCGAAATCGAAGCCCGGCGCGACCGTGCAGCCGACCAGCGTCCACGCGCCGAGCGAGGTCGCCGTCTGCCAGCAATTGGCCGGCACGACGATCTGCGGACGCTCGCCCATCGAGAGATTGGCCCCGAGCCGGAAGGCCTGCGCGTCATGGCCGTTCTTCGACAGGGTGATCACCAGCGGCGCGCCGGCATAGAAATGCCAGACTTCCGCCGCGTCGGTGACGCGATGCCAGTGCGACACATCGCCGGCTTCCAGCAGGAAATAGATCGCGGTGGAATGTCCGCGCCCATCCGCGCCCTCCTTGTCGCGGAACGACTCGGCATACCAGCCGCCTTCCGGATGAGGCTTCAGGCCGAGTTCCTTCTTGATCCGCTCGGCGGCGAGATTCTGCATGGCGGCCTCAGAAGTTGTCCTTGCGCTTGCGGATCTCGGCGAAGACGTCCTCGTCGCTGGCGTCCGCCATGCCGAGATGGGCGCGGATCGCCGGATCGTCGGGCCGCAGGAAAGGGTTCGTCTTGAACTCCGTCGCCAGCGGCATGGGCAGGGTCGGCTTGCCTTGGGAGCGCAGGCGCTCGACCGTGGCGGACCGCGCCTGAAGCGCCTGATTGTCCGGATCGACGGACAGCGCGAAGCGGGCATTGGCAAGCGTATATTCGTGACCGCAATAGAGCATCGTTTCCGCCGGCAGCGCTTTCAGCTTCGAAAGCCCTGACCACATCTCCGCCGCGCCGCGCTCGAACAGCCGCCCGCAGCCCATCGAGAACAGCGTGTCGCCGGCGAACAGCAGCCCGGCCTTCGGCGAATAATAGACGATATGCCCGGCGGTGTGCCCGGGCGTCTCGATGACCTCGAAATCGAACGCACCGAAGGAGAAGACGTCGCCCTCGCCGACCGCTTCGTCGATGCCGGGGATCTTGTCGGCCTCGCCCTTCGGCCCCGTGATGCGGCAGCCGAAACGCTCCTTGAGCTCGAGATTGCCACCGACATGGTCATGATGGTGATGGGTTGTCATGATATCCGTCAGCGTCCAGCCCTTCGCCTCGAGCCGATCGACGATGGCAGCCGCTTCGGGCGCGTCGACGCTCGCGGTCCGCCCGCTTTCCGGATCGTGAATGAGCACGCCGAAATTGTCCGACAGGCACATGAACTGTTCGATCTGCAACACCCTGGCATACTCCCTTTCATGATCGCGGCCATTGCCCCGCGACGGGATTTGTTGCACCTGTCGGAGGTGGACGCAACCGGCGGGAGCGTGACGCGAGTGCATATGGATATCGTAGAGATCCGCAGCTTCTATCACAGCCTGCTCGGCGAGATGGCGACACGTTCCATCGGCATGGGACTGACGCGCATCTGGTCGCCCATGCCGAATGAGCGGCTGCTCGGGCTCGGCTATGCGCGTCCCTGGCTCGACCGCTTCGAGGGCGATACGGAACGCACGCTGTCCTTCATGCTGGCGGCGCAAGGCGCGATCAAATGGCCGCGCAACGGCCCGTCGCGCTCGGCGCTGGTCTTCGACGAGGAACTGCCGCTGCCCGATTCCGCCATCGACCGCATACTCATGGTGCATGCGCTGGAACATGCCGAAAATCCGCGCGAGACGCTGATGGAGGCGTGGCGGGTGCTCGCCCCGAACGGGAAGCTGGTCCTCGTCGTGCCGAACCGCCGCGGCATGTGGGCGCGGTTCGAACACACGCCCTTCGGCACCGGCCGGCCCTTCTCGCGCGGGCAGATCACCAAGCTGCTGCGCGAGGCCAATTTCACGCCGGGCGCGATGACGGAAGCGCTGGCTTTCCCGCCGGTCAGGGTGCGCTCGCTATTGCGCATTTCCTACCAGATCGAACGGATGGGATTGCGCTTCTGGCCGGTCTTCTCCGGCGTGCTGGTCATCGAGGCGCACAAGCGCATGTTCCAGGGCCTGCCGGTCGCCGCGCGCCAGTCGCGCAGAGTATTCGTTCCGGTGCTCGCCCCGCAGGGCGCGGCGCGCGCATTCGACTGAACCGAACTTCTCGACATTTGCACGGGCGGGCGCTATTGCCCTGCGGTCTGCAATCGCACCTCATTTACAGGAAAGTCCGAAGCGATGTCCGCGTCCGAAACCCCGTTGCGTCCCCTCCCCAATCCCGGCGTCATGGACATCGCGGCCTATGTGCCGGGCAAGAGCAAGGCAAAGGAGGGCGTCAAGCTGCACAAGCTGTCGTCCAACGAGTCGCCGCTCGGCGCCAGCCCGGCGGCCATCGATGCCTACAAGGCCGAGGCCGACACGCTGGAATTCTATCCCGACGGAGCGTCCAACGAACTGCGCAAGGCGATTGCCGAGACGCATGGTCTCAATCCGGACAACCTGATCTGCGGCAACGGTTCCGACGAACTGCTCGGACTGCTTGCCCATATTTATCTCAGGCCCGGCGACGAGGCGATTTTCACCCAGCACGGATTCCTCGTCTACAAGATCCAGATCCTCGCCAATGGCGCGATCCCGGTCGTCGCGCCGGAGACCGATCTGTGCGCCGACGTCGACGCCATCCTCGAGCGCGTCACCGAGCGCACGCGAATGGTATTCCTCGCCAATCCGAACAATCCGACCGGCACCTACATTCCGGAGTCGGAAGTCAAACGCCTTCAGGCCGGCCTGCCGAAAAACGTCCTGCTGGTGATTGACGCCGCTTATGCGGAATATGTACGCCGCAACGACTATTCGGCCGGCGTCGAGCTGGTTTCCGACAACGAGAATGTCGTGATGACGCGGACCTTCTCGAAGATCCACGGCCTTGCGGCGCTGCGCATTGGCTGGTTGTACGGTCCGGCCCACATCGTCGACGCGCTCAACCGAGTTCGCGGCCCGTTCAACCTGAATTCGGCGGCGATCTCGGCCGGTTCGGCGGCGATCCGCGACCGCCGGCATGTCGACGAAGCCGCGCTGTTCAACGAGAAATGGCTGCCGGTGGTCAGCGACGCGCTAAACGGGATCGGGCTGAAAGTGACTCCGAGCGTCGGCAACTTCATCCTGATCCATTTCCCCGAGAACGATCCGGCGCATTCGGCCGAAGCGGCGGACGCATATCTGACCGAACGCGGCTATGTGCTGCGCGCCGTCGCCGCCTACGGCCTGCCGAACGCCTTGCGCATGACGATCGGCACGGCGGAGGCTAACGAGGGCGTCATCGCCGCACTGACCGAGTTCATGGGCCGCGCCTGAACGATGGCCGACAAGGAACCGCTTTTCGCGCGCGTCGCGCTGATCGGCATTGGCCTGATCGGCTCGTCGCTGGCGCATGCCATCCGACGCAAGGGCCTCGCCGGCGAGATCGTCGTCCAGACGCGCCGCGCCGAAACGCTCAAACGCGCGGAAGAGCTGGGGCTCGGCGACCGCTACGAGACGGACGCCACCGAAGCGGTGAAGGGTGCCGATCTGGTCATCCTCTCAATCCCTGTCGGCGCCTGCGGACCGGTGGCAGCGGAAATCGGCCCCCATCTGCAAAACGGCGCGATCCTGACCGATGTCGGCTCGACCAAGGGCACCGTCGTCAGCGATGTCGCGCCGCACGTGCCCAAAGGCGTTCATTTCATCCCCGGTCATCCGATCGCCGGAACGGAGCATTCCGGCCCCGATGCCGGCTTTGCTTCGCTGTTCGAGGGCCGCTGGACAATCCTGACGCCGTTGCCGGATGCCGATCCCGCAGCGGTTGCGAAGCTGACCGATTTCTGGACCGCCTGCGGCTCAAAGGTCGAGACCATGGACCCGGAGCATCACGACCGTGTGCTCGCCATCGTCTCGCATCTGCCGCATATCATCGCCTACAATATCGTTGGCACGGCGGACGACCTCGAAGCGGTATCGAAGTCGGAAGTCATCAAATATTCCGCATCGGGTTTTCGCGACTTCACGCGTCTCGCCGCGTCTGACCCGACAATGTGGCGCGACGTCTGTCTTTCCAACCGGGACGCGATCCTGGAGATGCTGGGACGGTTCTCCGAAGACCTTGCCTCACTGCAACGGGCGATCCGCTGGGGCGATGGCGACAAATTGTTCGACATGTTCACCCGAACCCGCGCAGTGCGCCGCTCGATCATCGAGGCCGGACAGGAGGTCGACGCCCCTGACTTCGGGCGCCATCCGGAAATCGCCGGCGTCAATGTGAAGGACGGCGATTAGACCGCCTCCACAGCCAGTAAAGACCGTCCATGACCCTCTCGCTCTACGATGTCAGCATTCCGGTCTTTTCACGCGCGCTGCAGAACATGTCCGCCTTTCTCGAAAAGGCGCGGACCTGGGCGGACGAAACCGGGCTTGAGCATGACGAGATCCTGAATTCCAGCCTATATCCGGACACGCCGTCGCTGATCGGCCAGGTGCAAAGCGCCTGCGATGCCGCAAGGCTGACGGCGGTGCGGGTCGCGGCGACAGAACCACTCGACATTCCGGCGACGGATAATACGTTCGACGATCTTGAAGCGCGTATCGTTCGCACGCTCGGCTATCTCGATGCGGTGCCGAGGGACGCCATGGACGGGCGCGAGGACATGAAGGTCGTGCTCACCCGGCCGGAGCACGAGGTGACCTTCACCACGCGCGAATATATGTTGAGCTTCGCCCTGCCCAATTTCTTTTTCCATGTCGCGATGGCTTTCGCCGTACTGCGCCACAACGGCGTTCCGGTGAGCAAGCCGGACTTCATCAGCGGGCGCTACACAGAGTAGAGCTTTCCGGGGCTAATCGAGCGGCGGAATCCTGGCGAGCGGAATGAAACCGAGCGCGGCGCGGCCGTTACGGATAGTGATCGGCAGTTGCAGTTCCGGCGTGCCATCGGGCCCCGGCTGTTTCTGCCCCGACGCGATCATGTCGATCTGGCTCGCATATTCCGGGAATACCGGCTTCATCGCCGCGGCGAAACCGGCCGGGTCGACGATGATGACTTTCAGCGTCGCATCGATCAGCCCGTCCGCGCCGATCTCGAACGGTCCGCTGACGAGAAAGCCGCGCTCGGGCGTCAGCAGCAGGGCGAGGCGTTGAATTTCGCCCGCCACGCCGCGCAGGGTCGAAACACCCTGCGTCGCCAGCGCGACGCCATCCTTCAGCCGGAGGTCGGCGTCGCCCGACAGGGCCGGCAGAATGCGGTTGTCGACGAGGCGAGGATCAATGGTGAGGCCCTCGTAGCGAAGTGCAAGATCGAGTTCCTCACCCTGTGTGCGCATATGAGCCTCGGCAATCGTCGCCGTCAGCGCCTTTTGCAGCCCGGCGAATGACAGGTCGAGATTGTCAAGCGCGACGGAAACGCGCTTCGGCAGCGGCTCGGCAAGCGTCGCCGTGGCGCGGCCCAGCGTCCAGTTCGCCTCAACCCGACCGAGAACGGAGCTGGCGACCGAAACCGGGGCGTCGAGCTCGGCATAGATGCGCTTCGGCTCGTACACCTGCGCAGCGCTGCGGAAAGCGCCGGCTTCGACATTCAGGCCCTCGGCGGGGCGTTTCACCTCGAGCGAGGTGCAGAAGATCTCGAGGCGGAACGGATAACCGCGCACGTCGCGGTCGGCGCAGTCGATGGCGAGGCCGAGCTGGCGCTGCTCCTCGACAAAGCCTGATGCCTGCGTCTCCACCTGCCCGGCCAGCCAGTACCAGCCTCCGGAATAGGCGATAACGGCGACGACGATCGCCACGCCCAGCCAGCGAATGCGGCGGCCGGCATTATAGCGCGGTTTTTCTTTCTTCTCTGCCATGTTAGACGCCCATCGCCCGCGATTGTGGAATGAATAAGAGCTTATGGAAGATTTCTGGGTATTCGGCTACGCGTCGCTGATGTGGAAGCCGGGCTTCGAGCATGTCGAACGACGCCGGGCGCGGCTCTACGGCTATCATCGAAGCCTGTGCATCGCCTCCTACGAACATCGCGGCACGCCCGAACGCCCGGGCCTCGTCATGGGGCTGGACCGGGGCGGTTCCTGTGTTGGCGTTGCCTTCCGGGTAGAGGGCGAAAAGCAAAAGGCGGTCATGGCCTATCTGCGCGAACGCGAACTCGTCACCAATGTCTATCTGGAGCGAACCGGTACGCTGGCGCTCGACGACGGACGGATTGTCCCCGGCATCGCCTATGTCGCCGACCGGGCGCATGGCCAATATGCCGGAAGGCTGGAGGTCGAGGACGCGGTGACGCGCGTCTGCGGCGCGGTCGGCGGGATGGGGCCGAACGAGGATTACGTCATCAACACCGCCGAGCATATCCGCACGCTCGGCATCCGCGATCACTGGCTGGAACATGTCGTCGCCGGCATACGGCGGCGCATGGAGGTCACACCGCACCAGTTCGGCTGACCGCCTCCGCCTTCAATTCGGCGACGCGCTTTTTCGCGGTCTGCGGGAAAGGCGGCGCATTCGGATCGTCCGCCAGTTCGAGCAATTGCCGGTCGCAGGCCGCTTCGATGCGTTCGACCAGCGTCTTGTGAAACGTCTCCCGGTCGAGCCCCGGCATGATCGGATCGAGCACCTCGACCTTGATCATGCCCGGATAGCGCATGAAGGAGCGCCGCGGCCAGAAAAGCCCGGCATTATGCGCGATCGGCACGACCGGAACGTTCAGCCGCTCATATAGATTGGCGACACCCATCTTGTATTTGGGGTCCGCGCCGGGCGGGCGGCGCGTGCCTTCCGGATAGATCATGATCTGGCGGCCCTGCGCGACGGCACGCAATGCGCCGCGATTGACCGATTCGATCGCCTTGAACCGATTGCCGCGGTCGATCGGTATCATGTCCATCTTGGCGACATACCATCCAAACAGCGGCACCCACATCAGTTCGCGTTTGAGAATCAATACAGGGTCCGGCCACCAGGGAAGGCAGGCGAATGTGTCCCACGCGGACTGGTGTTTCGGCGCGAGAATATAACTTCCCTCGGGCAGTTTCTCCTTGCCGATCACCACATGGTCTGTCCCGACGACAACCTTCATAAGCCACAGATGCGTGCGCGCCCAGAACTTCGGCACGAACCAGGCTCGTCTGCGCGGCGCGAGAAAGAAGAAGGGCGAGAACACGATCATCTCGATGAGCGTGACCGCGTAGAACAGGAAATTGAAGAGGAAGGATCGAAGAACCAGCAAGCTCATACCCGGATGCGTTCGGACAAATCCGGTCACGCGATACACGCCGGCGCCGCGCAACGCAAAGGTTTAAGGGGACGAAGCGCTATTCGGAGGCCGTCAGCGCCGCCCTGTGGACATCGTCGCCCGGCCCCGAAATCGGCGTCACCAGCGTGCGAAGCCGGGCAGCGGAGTATTTTACGTATTCGCCGAGCAGCACCCGGTAGCGGCTCGCCTGCTCCGCCGCCGTACCGTTTTGATGCTGGCTGGCGACGACAGCATGCGGGATCAGCTCGACATCAGACAGGACGCTGTGCAACTCCAGCAGGCTGCGCGGCATGTGGTAATCATTGGTGACGACAAGCAGCGAGTGATAGCCGTGCTCGGCGACCCAGTCGGCGGTTTCCACGGCATTGCCGACCGTATCGAGCGCCTCGTGATCGACATCGACACAACAATTGAACCGGTCTTCGTCGACGGCGAATGTCTTTGCGAGAACCGCCCTCGATGCGGAAGGGTGCACGCCGCTGATGAGCAGTCGCTCGCCCTTTTTCTCGTTGAGCAGCTTTACCGCCTCATCGACGCGCGCGACGCCGCCGGTCAGGACGACGATGCCGTCGGCGCGGCTGTCCGGCACGTCCTTGCGATAGAACGAAACCTCTGAAAGGAAGACGGCGAAACCGGCGAAATAGAGCGCGAGACACAGGGCCGAGGCGATTGCCGCGATACGGACAATCCGGCTCCTTCGGCGAGAAGCCTCCCGCTTTCGCACTATTGCGGCCCCCATGAAATCTGCCGATCCACCATGTTTCTCGGTGTCAGTCGCGTCACTCATTCAAAATGCGATACCGCCGAATTGGGGCGCGGCATAGGCAAAAAGCATGGCCCGAGCCGCGGGAAGCGGCCAAAATCGATTTGAACCTTCGGTTTTCCGGCTGTTCAATCCAGCCGCCCCGGATCGGCGCTGCGTCCGTCTATGTCACGCAGCGTCTGCAGCACGGTGATTCGCGTCGTCAGCGCCGTCAGGAAGCCGACGAGGATGATCACCCCGACAACACCGGCATAGGCCCCCGCGCCGATGGCGAAATCGCCGAAGAAGGCGGATGCCTGCTCGCCTTCCGGCGTGATGATGTTGCGCGCCGACCACCAGCTGACCAGCATGAACACGACCGCCGCCCCGCCTCCGCCGACCAGCCCGCCCCAGATGCCCGACAGCAGGAAACGGGTCTGGAACTGCTGCGCGATGAACGCGCCCCGCGCACCGACGAAATGCAGCACCTCGATAATGTGCTGATTGCCGGCCATGGCCCCGCGCGTCGCGAAGATCACCGTCAGCACCAGCGCGCACAGAACGAGCGCCAGAATCGTGATGCCGATCGCCGTCGTCGTGCGCGCCATGCCGACGAGGCGGTCGACCCAGGCCCGGTGATCGTCCAGCGAGGCATGCGGCACCTGCTCGAAAATCGTCGCGGACAGTCTCGCGAAATCGGGCGGATTGGCCTCGTCGATGGTCACGACCACGAGGCGCGGCACGGGCAGTTCGTCGAGGCCGAGGCCGGACCCCAGCCACGGCTCGAGAAGCGCGACAGTCTCCTCGCGACCAATGATGCGCGCGCCGCGCACTCCCGGGAACTGCTCGGCGATGGCCTCCGCCTTTTGCAGAGCGGCGTTCATGTCGAAATCGTCGGCCGGCCGGATCTGGATGGTCGCCTCGCGCGCGATCTGGCTTTGCCATGTCTCGGCGCTCTTGTTGACCAGCGACACGGCGCCGACTGCGATGCAGGCGAGAAAAGACATGATCGCGATCACCAGAATCAGCGCCTGCCCGGTGACATTGGCGGGCGGCACGATCGGCGCGAGCACCCTGAGCCCGGGCACGCGCGCGCCGCTGGCGGACTTGCCTCCCGTCAGCTTCAGCCGCGGCAAACGGCCCGTTCCTGGCTTTATCTTGATGCTCGGGCGCTCACTCATAGATTTCAAGCTGTCCGTTCGAAAGGATCATGCGGCGCGCATCGACCTGGTCCATCAATCCGAGATCGTGAGTGGCGATGACCACAGCCGTGCCGAGGCGGTTCAGTTCAAGAAAAAGCCGCAACAGCCGGCGCGCCATCGGCGTATCGACATTGCCTGTCGGCTCGTCGGCAAGCAGGATTTCCGGCTGATCGATCAGTGCTCGCGCAATCGCGACACGCTGCTTTTCGCCGCCGGACAGAACCGGCGGAAGCGCATGAATGCGCTCGCCGAGGCCGACCCATTTGAGCAGTTCCAGAACATCGTGCTGATAGGAGCTTTCCTCCTTGCCCCGCACCCGCAGCGGCAGGCCGACATTCTCGTAGATCGTCATGTGGTCAAGCAGGCGGAAGTCCTGAAAGACGACGCCGACGCGGCGCCGAAGCAGCGGCAATTCCTCCGGCCGGATCGTCGCCATGTCCTTGTCGAAGATGGTGATCAGGCCGCGCGTCGGCCGCAGCGACATGAACAAAAGGCGCAGCAATGTCGTCTTGCCCGCGCCGGACGGACCGGTCAGGAACTGGAACGACTGTTTCGGGATGGAGAAGGACACGTCGCGCAGGACTTCCGGCCCCATCCCGTAGCGCAGTCCGACATTCTCGAATTTGATCAAGCGCGCCGTCCGAATCGCAAGAACTGCATGGCGAAGGCTTAAAACAGCACAAGCGCAAATGGAACCGACAGCATATCGGAACGCCCCGCCAAAACCTTCGATTAACCAAGGCCGCGTAGAACACAATCATGGCGGTTCCGCGTTCCGCGGTCCGGTGATCTGGGAGTGCGGGTGTGGCGCACAACATTATCGATGCGGAATTCGAGACAATCCGGCACGAGGACGACCGGCATCCGGTCCGCAAGGTGCGGGAAAAGAAGGCCGTCGCCGCCAGACAGGTGCCCGACGACCAGATCGACATCCTGAAATCGCAACCGCCCGGCCGGAATCTGCCCAGCCGGCGAGCGCAGATCGCCTATATCCTGTCGGTGCTGTTTTCCTCCATCGCCGCCTTTCTCGTGTCCGGCGGCCACGTACTATTGCACGGATCGCCCTCCGAGCCCGCGATACTGGCGCTCGAAGTGGTCCAGGATCCGGCAGGCGAGCGGCTGATCCGCCCGGATGTGACGACGGTGAGCGCCAAGGTGCGCAACGCCACGACAGATTCGCGACAGGTTCCGGACGTGCTTTTGACTTTCAGTTCGGTCGACGGGACAGGCAATCTCGTCTATCGCGTTCCGCGCGGCGAAACGCTCGAACCCGGCAAAAGCCTTGCGTTTACCGTGAGAATGCCGAAAAAACCCGGTTATGCGCAGGCGCCCAGCCTGAAATTCGATATCAACGGGGTTTGACATCATGCCGATCGTTCGGGGCAAACGGATAGAGGTGCTCTATTCGGCATCCACCATTGCTGCTCGCAATCTGGAACTGGCGAAGGATATCGCCGAACGCGACTACAGCAGCCTGCTGGTCATCTCGGTTCTGAAGGGGTCCTTCATCTTCTCTGCCGACCTCGTGCGGGCGATGCATGATGCGGGCATGGAGCCCGATGTCGAATTCATCATGCTGTCGACCTACGGCGCCGGTACCGAGGCCGGCGAGGTCAAGATCCTGCGCGATATCGATTCCGATGTCGCCGGCAGGGACGTACTGCTGGTCGACGATATTCTCGAATCCGGCAAGACGCTCACATTCGCCCGAGAGCTGATCCTCGAACGCGGCGCGCAAAGCGTCGGTATCTGCGTGCTGCTCGACAAGTCGATGCGCCGCCAGGCCGCCACGCCGCTGCAGGCCGATTTCGTCGGCTTCGAATGCCCGGACCACTTCGTTGTCGGCTACGGCATGGATGTCGGCCATGCCTTCCGCGAACTGCCCTATGTCGGCATCGTTACCGGAGACGCCTGATGGCGCATATTCTGCTTGTCGAGGACGACGATTCCGTCCGCGCCTTCACGGCACGCGCCCTGCAGATCGACGGCCATACGGTCGATCAGGCCGATGACGGCGATATCGGGCTGGAAAAGGCCGCGGCCAAAGGCGGCGGCTACGATCTCGTCCTGTCGGATATCCGCATGCCGACCATGGACGGCATCGAAATGGCCAAGGAACTGGCAAAGGCCTATCCCGACCTGAAGATCCTGCTGATGACCGGCTATGCCGAACAGCGCGAACGCGCCCGCGATCTTTCGGCGATCATTGTCGACGTGGTGCAAAAGCCCTTCACGCTCGCCGAAATCCGCACCGCCGTCGCCAAGGCGCTGGCCGCCTAGTTAAGCTCCAACAGCCTTTCGAGATATTCCTTCTCGAGTTGCGGCGACAGCGCGTTGCCGAGGCGCTTGCGGATCGCCTCGAGGATCTCACGGGCGCGGCGCATGTCGATTTCGTCGGGCACCTTGACCGTGTCGCCGAAATCCGGCCCGGCGGAACGCTGCGGCCGGCCGAGCGGATCCCTGTCGAGCCCGTTGCGGTTGGTCCCGGTCGGATCGCCCTGGCCTTGTCCCTGACCCTGCATGGCCTGCTGCATTTGCTGCATCATGTTGTCGGCGCCGCGCCTGAGCGCATCCATCGCCTGACCCTGATCGTTGAAGGCCTGATCGCCCTGGCCTTCGCCGAGCGCCTGCCCGGCCTCACCCATTTCCCGGCCGGCCTCACCGAAGGCGTCGCCCGGATTGATGCCCATACCGCGCAGCCCGTCCATGAACTGCTCCAGCCGGTCGCGCAGCGCCTGCTGGCCGGGCGCGAGCCCTTCGAGACCGCCCTGGCCCTGACCCTGCTGGCCGTTCTGACCATTCTGACCCTGTTGCTGGCCTTGCTGCCCCTGTTGACCTTGTTGACCCTGCTGGCCTTCGCCCTGCTCTCCCTGCTGGCCGCGCCGGCTCTGGCGGTAGGTCTCGTTCATCAGTTCCTGCTGCTGGCGCAGGATCTCGCCGAGCTCGTTCATCTGCTGCTGGGCCTGATTCTGCTGACCCTGCTGTCGCTGATTGCGGCCCATCTGCATGTTGTTCATCATGTCCTGCAACTGGCTGAGCAGTTGCTGCGCCTGCTCGCGCGCGCCGGACTTGGCGAGTTCCTCGATCTTGTCGAGCATGTCCTGCAGGCTCTGCATATCCATTTCCTGCATGTTTTCCGGCATCTGCTGGGCCATGTCAGGATTGTTTTCCATCTGACGGGCCAGTTCCTGCAGATATTCCTGCATCGCCTGGCGCAGCTCCGCCATCAGTTGCTCGATCTCCTCGTCGGACGCGCCGTTCTCCAGCGCTTCCTTGAGCGCCTGCTGCGCCGCCTGCAGGCGACGTTCGGCGTCGGAGAGATTGCCGTCCTCGATGGTCCGGGCGAACTCCCAAAGATAATCGACCACGCCGCGCAGCGCTTCGTCATTGCCCTGCCCTTCGAGCATGCGCGACCGCGCCGTGATCAGGCCGAGGAAATAGCTGGCGTTCTTGATCGTCTCCTCGGGCCACATCGTCAGCGTGTCGATCACGTCGACAATATCCGGAACGGCATTGGCGTCGAGCGCCAGATTGCGCCGCTGCTCGATGACCGCGCGGGCAAGCGGATTGGAGAACGGCCTGCCGGGCAGCACCAGTTCCCTGGTCTCGCTGCGCCCGGTCTGCCCACGATCGTCCTCGGCCTCCAGCGTCATCTTCACCTTCGCGCCGGCCCAGGGATGCTCGGAAAGATCGCGCATCGTCTTGGCGGCGCCGTCCTTGGAGGAACGGCGCGGCAAGGCGAGCGGCAGCTCCGGCGCCTCGTATAGCGGATGCGCGACCTCGGCTTTGTCGTCGGCCAATTCGATGATGCCGCGCGCCTTGGTGACGCGGTAATCGTCCTCGGCGAAATATTCGAGCGTCATGGTGCCGTTTGCCGCCCGCACCGGATCGCCGGCAAAGGCGATGGTCGGCGCCGCATCGGGGGAAACCGTAAAGGACCAGTTGCGCAACTCGTCCGCGCTGCCGCCGGAAATCGCCAACGCGCCCGAATTCTCCATCGTGACTTCGAAACGCCGCGAGGTGGCCGGCTCGGTCTTGCCATCCTCGGCCTTGGTGCCGAGCGGGGTCTGCGCCTCGGGCCATGTGACCGTCTCGTTGCCGCTGCCGCCGGCGATGCGCACGACCGCGACACTGCCGGCCGGCACGGTGAAATCCGACTTTTCGGCATTCTGCTCCGAGGTCAGGAACAACGGCGCCATGCCCGTATAGGCGGGCGGCGTCACCCAGGCGTCGATGCGCGGAGGGATCACTTCGGCTACGTCGTGATTGCGGAACGCATCGCCGATCGAACCGCCCGACGTGCCGTAGGACCAGGCGAACGCGGTCACCAGCAGAAGCGCCGCAGCGGCGCGAAATGCGTACGGATCACGGGCCGGGATATCAGTCCTGGTCTGCGCACCGCGCACGCCTTCGACCCCGGCCGCCATGCGCCGCTGGTGCTCGCGCCACAGAACGGATGCGAAATCATCCGACGTGCCGGATGACAGGTGATCGTCCTGGGTGGTGATCGGTGCATGGGTGAGACTGTTGTCGCGCTCCAGCCGGCGGTCGATATCGAAGGCTGTCGGCAGGCGGAGCGACCGCAACGGCCACAGGCTTGCCAGCGCGGCCAGACCGAAAGCCGCGGCGACGACGATGCGCGCCGTATCGGGAACAGAGCGAAACAGTCCGAACCAAGACAGGATGGCGAAACCAGCCGCCACACCGGCGAGCGGCAGCAGCCGCGGCAAAAGCCGTTCGGCGATGATTGCGGTTCGTGTGAAGAACCGGACGGACCTCAGCCTGCTCGACAGGGTCGGCGGGGCGTAATGCTCTGGTTCGACTGCCATGCGCCTCGTGTCTCCTGACGGAAAGAGTAGCACTCTTCATGGCAAAGGCGAGGCGGAAAACCGAGAAATCCGTTCACAGCTTTGTCAGAACGCGACGATGACGGTCAGAACCAGTCCGGCACGCTGTCGAGGCCGATCAGGTCTTCATAGGTCGGGCGCGGTCGGGCGACGTGATAGCGGTCGTCCTTGACGATCACTTCCGGCACCAGCAGCCGCGAATTATAAGTGCCCGCCTGCACCGCGCCATAGGCGCCGGCCGAACCGAAGGCGATCAGGTCGCCCGCCGCCAGCGCCGCCATGTCGCGGTCCTTGGCGAGGAAATCGCCCGATTCGCAGACCGGGCCGACAATGTCCGCGCGCATGCGCGGCGCATCGGGCGACGGTTCGCGCACCGGGAACATCTCGTGCCAGGCCTCATAGAGCGTCGGACGGATCAGATCGTTCATCGCCGCGTCGACGATGACGAAATTCTTCTCGCCCGCCGACTTCACATAGATGACTTCCGCGATGAGGATGCCGGCATTGCCTGCGATCATGCGGCCCGGCTCGAAGATCGCCTGCACGTTGAGCGGACGGATATGCTTCTTGACGATATCCGCATAATTCGTTGGCAAGGGCGGCGGCGCGTTGTCGTTCCGGTAAGGGATGCCGAGCCCGCCGCCGAGATCGATATGGTCGATCGTGTGGCCGTCGGCCCGCAATTGTTCGACCAGCTCGGTCAGAACCGGGATAGCGTCGTCGAAGGGCTGCAACTCGGTAATCTGGCTGCCGATATGCATGTCAATGCCGGCAACCCGGAGGCCCGGAAGTTCTCCCGCGCGGCGATAGACCTCGCGCGCCCGCACCCGTGCGATGCCGAACTTGTCTTCCTTCTTGCCCGTCGAAATCTTGTGATGCGTCTTCGCGTCGACATCCGGATTGATGCGCAGCGAGACCGGGGCCACCTTGCCCGCCGCGACCGCACGGGCCGAAAGAAGTTCCAGCTCAGGCTCGGATTCGACGTTGAAACAATGGATACCCGCCGCGAGCGCGAAATCCATCTCTCGCGCCGTCTTGCCGACGCCGGAAAACAGGATCTTCTCCGCCGGAATGCCGGCGGCCAGCGCGCGCCGCAACTCGCCCTCGGACACCACGTCGGCGCCCGACCCCAGTTCGGCCAGCGTCTTCAGCACGGCCTGGTTCGAATTGGCCTTCATCGCGTAGCACACCAGTGCGTCGATATCGGCGAAAGCATCGGCGAAGACCTGGTAGTGCCGCGTCAGCGTCGCGGTTGAATAGCAATAGAAAGGCGTGCCGACTTTGGCCGCGATCTCGGGGATCGGCACGTCCTCGGCGTAAAGCACGCCGTCGCGATACTCGAAATGGTTCACTTGACTGGGCCTTGAATGGGACTGATCAGATCAGCGGATCGAGAATGAAAGGCCGGTCTTCCGGCGGAGCGTCGGCGGGCTTGTCCTTCTGTGCCGCGGCGGCTGCCGGCGGCAATTCCGGATCGCCGGCGCGGCCACAAGCGGCGAGCGCCGCGGCGAACGACACGAGAAGAAGAATGCGCGTGATGCCGGAACCCATGGTCTCAACCTTTTCCGATGCCGCCGGCCACGCAGGCCGGATCCGAAGTCTCGAATTTCCCTAGCGCGCTCCCGCGCAAATGAACACCCCCGCCGGGGCGGTCTCAACCTTCCTTCGAAAGCTTCTTGCGGTGATAGCGGATCTGCCGGCCGACTTCCTGCGGCGCGGTGCCGCCGAAACTCTTGCGGCTGGCCGCCGACTTCTTCACCGTCAGCACGTCGAAAATCGCCTCGGTGATCCCGTCATGGATGGAGCGCAGGTCTTCCAGCGACAGCCGATCGAGCCGCACGCCCTTTTGTTCGGCCAGCGCCACGGCCCTGCCCGTGACGTGATGCGCCTCACGGAACGGAATGCCCAGTTCGCGCACCAGCCAGTCAGCGAGATCCGTCGCCGTCGAATAGCCGGAAGCCGCCGCCTCGCGCATCGCCTTTTCGTTGACTGTAAGGTCGGCCACCATGCCGGCCATGGCCGCAAGCGCCAGTTCCAGCGCCTCGGCAGCGTCGAACACGGCTTCCTTGTCTTCCTGCATGTCCTTCGAATAGGCGAGCGGCAGCCCCTTCATCACCGTCAGAAGCGCGATCAGATCGCCATTGATCCGGCCGGTCTTGGCGCGCACCAGCTCGGCGGCATCCGGATTTTTCTTCTGCGGCATGATCGACGAGCCGGTCGAAAAAGCGTCCGACAGGGTGACGAAGCCGAATTGCGGCGTCGACCAGATGACGATTTCCTCGGCAAAGCGCGACAGATGGGTCGCGCAGATCGAGGCCGCGGCCATGAATTCCAGCGCGAAATCGCGGTCGGAGACCGAATCGATGGAGTTCCGCGTCGGTCCTGCGAAACCGAGCGCCTTCGCCGTCTGGTGCCGGTCGATCGGAAAACCGGTGCCGGCCAGCGCCGCGGCGCCGAGCGGGCATTCGTTCGAGCGGGCGAGACAATCGGCCATCCGCGACCGATCGCGCGAAAACATCTCGACATAGGCCATCATGTGATGGCCGAACGTGACCGGTTGCGCCGTCTGCAGATGCGTGAACCCGGGCATCACCGTGGAACGGTGTTCCTCGGCGCGTGTCAGCAGCGTCTCGATTAGCGTCTTCAGAAGCGCCATCGCCTTTTCGGCCTCGCCGCGTACCCACATGCGGAAATCGAGCGCCACCTGGTCGTTGCGCGAACGCGCCGTGTGAAGCCGTCCGGCCGCCGGGCCGATCAGTTCCGACAGCCGCGCCTCGATATTCATGTGGATGTCTTCGAGCTTGCGCGAGAAAGTGAACTCGCCCTTTTCGATCTCTGACCGGATCGTGTTCAGTCCGTGAACGATCTTGTCGCGGTCGTCTCCCGAAATTATGTCACAGTCGGAAAGCATGGTGGCGTGCGCGATCGATCCCTCTATGTCCTGGGCATAGAGCTTGCGGTCGTAACCGATGGAAGCGTTGATCTCCTCCATGATCGCCGCAGGGCCGGAAGCGAAGCGTCCGCCCCACATCTTGTTGGAATCGTTTTGGTTGGTATCGTCGGACATGAATGAGAAGACCCCGGAAACAGGTGGCGGGAAGCCGGCCTCTGGCCGTCTGTCCGCCGGAAAAATCGTTGCCATCGCGATTGGCGTAACCATCGTCGCGGGCGCGGCCGGGATATACGCCAGGGGCATGCTTTCTGGCAATGGCGCGTTCCTGGCTTCCGCTTCGGGCGGCCAGTGCGCCGCCGCGATCGAGGCCGGCAAGACGCTGAAGCCTCTCCTGACCGGCGAGGTCGCCGCCATGGCGAACCGTACCGAGGCGAACGACCTTTCGGCGCTTTCCTTCAATGACGGCAACGGCAATCCGGTGACGCTCGCCGATACGGCCGGCAAGCCGCGCCTCGTCAATCTGTGGGCGACATGGTGCGCGCCCTGCCGGGAGGAAATGCCGGCGCTGGACCGGCTGCAGGCCGAAAAGGGCGGCAAGGATTTCCAGGTCGTCGCCATATCGGTCGACGGCGGTTCGGACGAAAAGCCTCGCGGCTTCTTCGACGAAATCGGTCTCGAACATCTCGGCTTCTATCACGACCCGTCCATCGGCGCCTTCAACACGATGAAAAAGGCCGGCCTCGCTTTCGGCCTGCCGGTCACCGTGCTGGTCGACGAGAACAATTGCGTCGTCGCCAATATGAACGGGCCCGCGCACTGGGACAGCGAGGACGCCTACCGGTTGATCGATGCCGTCTCGAAACCGGACGGGTAGGAGCGACGCACCACCCCCGAAAGTTAACGGTTTCGCGTCGAACGCCGTTCACTGCGCACAATGAATCGCTAAAGTTGTGCTTGCAGGCAGTGGCAAGCCGCTACATGTGGTGAGAACAAAACCGGAAACTGGCGGAATCAGCGATTCGTCGCCGATTCGTTCCGTCTCGGTTCCATTCGTAAACGAAACACACCGATTTCCTGCCGGGACATGGTTAACAAAAGATTGCAAAAATCAAGAGGATTCAAATCGTTAACGAATCAAAAACCATTGGGCAAAGCCGTCATTCGCGAATGTTAACGAATCCCGCTGTCAAGCGGAACATTGCCACGAAGGCGATTCACGAACTGGTAGAGGGGCGCAGTCGGACCACCACATCTGGTACGGAACAAAGCTGCAACCTATGAGAGTCAGCGATTCGTCGCCGATTCGTTCCAGACTCGTTCCAGTTGTAAACAAATGCAACCGCCGAGCGGTAAAACCGGGCGCGTTTCGCGTAATTTTCGCCCTGTAATTGCCGAATCGACGTGTTAAAGGCGTGTATCGTCCTCTCTCGGGCTCGCCGCCGCCGGAACGCTCCGGATTCGAACTCCATGAAAGAGTCAATGCCCTCCGACATTTTCACCGGCCACACCGTCAAGGCGGTCCTCGGGCCGACGAATACAGGCAAGACCCACTATGCGATCGAGCGGATGGTGGCGCATTCGAGCGGCGTCATCGGCCTGCCGTTGCGGCTGCTGGCGCGTGAGGTCTATGGCCGCGTCGCCGAAAAGGTCGGCAGCGCCAACGTGGCGCTGATCACCGGCGAGGAAAAGATCGTTCCGCCGAAGGCGCGCTATTCGGTCTGCACGGTCGAGGCGATGCCGTCGGAGACCAACGCCGCCTTCGTCGCCATAGACGAGGTGCAGATCGCCGGCGACCTGGAACGCGGGCACATCTTCACCGACCGCATTCTCAATGTCCGGGGCCGCGAGGAAACGCTGCTGCTCGGCGCCGGCACGATGACCGGCATCCTGCGCTCGCTGATGCCCGGCATCGACATCGTTTCCCGGCCCCGCCTGTCTCATCTCGCCTATGCAGGGTCCAAGAAGATCACACGCCTGCCCCGGCGCACGGCCATCGTCGCCTTCTCCGCCGACGAGGTTTACGGCATCGCCGAGCTGATCCGCCGTCAGCGCGGCGGCGCGGCGGTCGTCATGGGCGCGCTCAGTCCGCGCACCCGCAACGCCCAGGTCGAGCTCTACCAGAATGGTGACGTCGAATATCTTGTCGCCACCGACGCCATCGGGATGGGGCTCAATCTCGATGTCGACCATGTCGCCTTCGCCCAATTGCGCAAATTCGACGGCTACGCCTTCCGCGACCTGTCGCCGGCCGAGATGGGCCAGATCGCGGGCCGTGCCGGACGCCACATGCGCGACGGCACGTTCGGCGTCTCAGGCTATGCCCACCCGCTCGGCGACGAGACGGTCGAACGGATCGAGTCGCATGAGTTCGATCCGGTGAAAGTGCTGCAATGGCGATCGCGCGCACTTGATTTTTCCTCCATCGCCGATCTGCGCCATTCGCTGGAAACGCCGCCGCAGATCCCGGGACTGACCAAGGCGCTTCCCGCCATCGACCAGCGGGCGCTGGAATTCCTCGCGCGTGACATGGCCGTCGTCGACATCTGCGGCGGACGAGAACAGGTCTCGCTGCTTTGGGAAGCCTGCATGCTGCCCGATTACCGCAAGATCGCGCCGGCCCAGCATGCCGACATCATTTCGCAGATCTTCTTCGACCTGGTGCGGCGCGGCCATGTCGACGAGGACTACATGGCCGAGCAGGTCATGCGGGCCGATCGGGCCGACGGGGAGATAGACACGCTGTCGGCGCGTATTGCCCAGATTCGCACCTGGACTTATGTCGCGAACCGGCCCGGATGGCTTGCCGATCCGCTACACTGGCAGGAAAAGACGCGTGCGATCGAGGACAAGCTGTCCGATGCCCTGCATGACAGGTTGACGAAACGCTTCGTAGACCGCAGGACATCCGTGCTCATGAAGCGGCTGCGAGAGAATGTGAACATGGAAGCAGAAATCAGCCCGGGCGGCGATGTATCGGTGGAAGGCCACCATGTCGGCCAGCTCGACGGGTTCCGGTTTTCGGCGGACAAATCCGCCGAGGGCGAGGACGCCAAGGCGGTGAAGGCCGCGGCCGCGAAAGCGCTGGCCACGGAATTCGAGAAGCGCGCCGACCGGTTCGCCGCCGCCCCAAATGGCGACTTCGCGCTCGGCGCGGACGGCGTGCTGCGCTGGCTCGGCCAGCCGGTGGCGACGCTTTCCCCGACCGAGGAATGGCTGAAGCCGCGCGTCATCCTGCTCGCCGACGAACAGCTGACCGGCCCCGCCCGCGACAGGGTCGCCGCGCGCGCCGAGCGCTTCGTCGCCCATCACATCGAGACGCACCTCAAGCCGCTGGTCGATCTGGGCCTTGCCGATGAATTGTCCGGCATCGCGCGCGGCATCGGCTTCCGCCTGATCGAGAATTTCGGAATCGTGCCGCGCCGCGATATCGCCGACGAGATCAAGTCGCTCGACCAGGACGGCCGCGCCGCATTGCGTCGCTATGGCGCCCGCTTCGGCTTCTACCACATTTTCGTGCCGGCCCTGATCAAGCCGGCCCCGGCGGGTCTCTTGACCCTGCTTTGGGCACTGCAGAATGACGGCAAGGACAAGCCGGGCTACGGCGACGTTGTCCATCTCCTGTCGACCGGCCGCACCTCTCTGGTGCCCGATCCTGCTTTCGATACGGCCTTCTACAAGCTCGCCGGCTATCGTCATCTGGGATCGCGCGCCGTGCGCGTCGACATCCTGGAACGGCTCGCCGACCTGATCCGCCCCGCCTTGCAATGGCGCGAAGGATCCGGCGCGTTGCCCGAAGGCGCCGTCGGCGGGGGACGTTTCTTCGTCACGCCCGCAATGATGTCGATCCTGGGCGCGACCGCCGAAGACATGGAAGCGGTCCTGGGCAGCCTCGGTTATCGCCACGACAAGGTGGAGCCCGCCGAGTTTGAGGCAAAGCTTGCCGCGCTGAAGGCAGCCAATGCGCCAGCGCCGGCGGAAACAGCGCCCGCCGAAGAGGCCGCCCCTGCGGAAGAAGCTGCGCAGGCGGACGCCGCGCCGCCCGCGACGGAGGGGATGGAAGCGGCGGCAGCCGAACCCGCAGCCGGGACGGCGGTCGAGGAAGCGCCAGTGCCCGAAGCCCCGGAAGAACCTGCGCCTGAAGCCGCCACCGCGGAAGCGGCGGAACCGGCTGACGCCCAACAGGCGAAGGCAGAACCCGCGACACAGGCTGCCGAAAAGCCGGAAGAGGCCGAGGAGCCGAAGCCGGTAATGGTCTGGTACCAGGTGCGCGGCGACCGCAACCGGCGCGGCAATCGCCCGCAGGGCCAGCGTCAGGAAGGCAAGCGCCAGGAAGGCAGGCAACATCACGGCGGCCAAAGGCCGGACGGCGAGCAGAAGGGCCGGGACGACCGGAACAAGGGCGGCAAGGGCAAGTTCCGCGGCAAGCGCGACGACCGCCAGCGCGGCAAGGGAGAGGCCTTTGCATCGGCCAAGCCGCCGCGCCGCGAAAAGCCGATGGACCCGGATTCGCCCTTCGCCAAACTCGCGGCCCTCAAGGACCAGATGAAGAAGTGACACCGAAGCGGAATGAGCGCTGACCGCCAGCGTATCGACAAGTGGCTCTTCTTCGCGCGGGTCGCGAAATCCCGCACGCTCGCCGCGAAAGTCGCCCAGGGCGGCCATGTTCGGGTCAATGGCGCCAAGATTGGGCAAGCAAGCCATGACGTGAAGCCGGGCGATGTCCTGACCGTGACGCTCGAACGCCGGGTCCTCGTCTATAAGATCGTGGATTGTGGCGCGCGACGCGGACCGGCCCCGGAGGCGCGGCTGCTCTACGAGGATCTATCGCCCCCTCCTCCGTCGAAGCCGGACAGTGCGCTCGACAGGGTCGGCGGCAAACGCGAAGCGGGCGCAGGGCGGCCGACGAAAAAGGAACGCCGCGCCATCGACAGGCTTCACGGCGACGACGATTGACCTCGTCCGATGGCCCGCGCTAAGGCAACTGCAACGTTACAGTTGAGATTCCGAGGCGCCCCGATGGCATTTTCCTTCCGCCGATCCGATTTTCCGGACGATTTCATTTTCGGCGCGGCGACCGCCGCCTACCAGATCGAGGGAGCATCCTTCGGCGGCGCGGGCCCGTCGCATTGGGACACCTTCGCCGCAACGCCCGGCAACGTCGTCAACGCCGAAACCGGTGCGATCGCCTGCGACCATTACCACCGTTACGGGGAAGACCTCGACCTGCTGCGATCGGGTGGCTTCGATGCCTATCGCTTCTCGACCTCCTGGGCGCGCGTGATGCCGGACGGCAAGAACGTCAATCCGGAAGGGCTCGACTTCTACGACCGGCTTGCCGACGCCACCCTGGAACGGGGCCTAAACCCCTTTCTGACTCTCTATCACTGGGATCTGCCGGCGGCGCTTGCGGATCTCGGCGGCTGGCGCAACCGTGACGTCGCATCCTGGTTTGCCGACTATTCGTCAATCGTCATGGACCGGATCGGCGATCGCATGGCGGCGGTCGCAACCATCAACGAGCCGTGGTGCGTCACATGGCTCAGCCATTTCTGGGGTATCCATGCGCCGGGCCTGCGCGACATCCGCGCAGCCGCGCGGTCGATGCATCACGTTCTGCTCGCTCATGCGCGCGCGATGGAGGCGATGCGCGCGGCCGGCCACGGCAATCTCGGCATAGTGCTCAATTTCGAACATGCGAACCCGGCGAGCGACGCCGCCGGAGATGTTTCGGCCGCGGCCCGCTATGACGGCTTCTACAATCGCTGGTTCATCGAGGCGATCACACGCAAGACCTATCCGGAAGTCATCCTCGAAGGCTTCGCCGGGCATATGCCCGACGGTTACGAGAAGGACATGGAGGCGATCAGCGCCCCGCTCGACTGGCTCGGCGTCAACTACTACACGCGATCAAATGTCGCAGCGGACCCGGAAGCCGCATGGCCATCGCTGAAAAGCGTGCCGGGCCCGCTTCCGAAGACCGATATGGGCTGGGAGATCTACCCGGACGGCCTGTACGGCTTCCTGACCCGGCTGCATCGCGATTATACCGGAGAAACTCCGATCATCGTCACCGAAAACGGGATGGCCTGGGACGACCATCTCGTTGACGGCCGGATCGACGACCGCGAACGTATCGCCTATTTCGACACGCATCTGGCGGCGGTTCGCCGCGCCATCGCGGACGGCGCGCCGGTGAAGGGCTATTTCGGCTGGTCGCTGCTCGACAATTACGAATGGGCGCTCGGCTATGGCAAGCGTTTCGGTATGGTCCATGTCGACTACGACACTCAGAAACGCACGCCGAAAGCCTCCTTCGAGGCGTTCCGCCACGCGATCGGCGGCAATTAGAGCCCTATTCCAAACAAACAGCGATCGGCGCGAAATCCTTTCCCTGCCGCGCGGCTTTGCCCTCTTGCACGCTTCCGGCAAAGTGGGTACCCATCCGCCGAACTTCGCGAACGGCCGCCCGGGCCGGACGCCCGATGTCTGGAGCCCCGCCCGTGACCTATATCGTCATCGACAACTGCATCCGCTGCAAATACATGGATTGCGTGGAGGTCTGCCCTGTCGACTGCTTCTATGAAGGCGAGAACATGCTCGTCATTCATCCCGACGAATGCATCGACTGCGGCGTCTGCGAGCCCGAATGTCCGGCCGACGCGATCCGGCCCGACACCGAGCCCGGTCTCGAGAAATGGCTGCAGATCAACACGGAATATGCCGACAAATGGCCGAATATAACGGTCAAGCGCGACTCCCCCGCAGACGCCAAGGAAATGGATGGCGTCGAGAACAAATACGAGAAGTATTTCTCGCCTGAGCCCGGCCAGGGCGACTGACGGATCTTCGCATCGACGCCCGCCCCGCGCGGCGGCGCCAAACATGTTGAAAATCGCATTTCAAATTACCATTTACGTAAAGGTAATTACGTGATGGCGACAGCGTCGCAGCCCTTATTTTATGCAACGCATTGAAAAACGCGCATTTTTGTGCTAGACATTTAAAAATGTCATTGCACGTCACGCTTCTGGGCTGTTTGACGCTCCCTCTATGAAGGAACGCCTCTGTAACCGGTAGTCAATCGGGTAGGTCTTGTCGACCGAATTCGGGCTCCGGTCACAGCGCTTGCGCGCGTGTTGACATGGCGAAAACAAGAAAGTCGGCTGACCTTTCGGGTTTCGGCCGGCTACCCGACTGGGAGTAAGCAAAGCATGGCGATTGCCTCTAAGAAAACGTCTCAACGGCAGGGTTTCAAGACCAACGAGTTCATCGTCTATCCGGCGCATGGCGTAGGCCAGATTGCCGCGATCGAGGAACAGGAAGTTGCGGGCCACAAGCTCGAACTCTTCGTGGTCGAGTTCCAGAAAGACAAGATGCGTCTCAAGGTCCCGGTCGCCAAGGCGCTGTCGATCGGCATGCGCAAGCTGTCCGAGCCCGATTTCGTCGAGCGCGCGCTGAAGATTCTGCAGGGCCGCGCCCGCGTCAAGCGCACCATGTGGTCGCGCCGCGCCCAGGAATATGACGCCAAGATCAATTCCGGCGACCTGATCTCGATCGCAGAGGTCGTGCGCGATCTCTATCGTGCCGACAACCAGCCGGAACAGTCCTACTCCGAGCGCCAGCTTTATGAAGCGGCTCTCGACCGCATGGCCCGCGAGATCGCGGCGGTCAACAAGATCTCAGACACCGAGGCCGTCCGCCTGATCGAGACCAATCTGAACAAGGGTCCGAAGCGCGGCGCCAAGGCGGAAAACGACGAGTCCGATGCGCAGGAAGAAGCTGCCTGACGCTTTCTGCCGCTCACAAAATCGTGAAACCCGGTCCTTGTGGCCGGGTTTTTTGTTTTGGGACAGAGCCTTAGCGGAGCGCGCCCGCGGCGTTCACCCGGCATTGACGGGCCGTGCATCGGAAACGTGATCCAAATGCCACAAAAAGGCGTATCTTGGATTAATAATTGCAACTCCCAGCGAACAGGAGAGCGGCATGGGCTATGAGCTGACGAGACGTTCCATGGTGAAGGCGGCCATGAGTGCTCCCTATCTCGAACGCGACGAGGAACATGAACTTGCCGTCCTGTGGAAGGAGAAGCAGGATCAGGACGCTCTCCACAAGATAACCACGGCCCATATGCGCCTGGTTATCTCGATGGCGTCGAAGTTCCGCAACTTCGGTCTGCCGATGAACGATCTGATCCAGGAGGGGCATGTCGGATTGCTCGAGGCGGCCGCCCGCTTCGAACCGGCGCGCGAAGTGCGGTTTTCGACCTATGCGACATGGTGGATACGCGCCTCCATGCAGGACTACATACTGCGCAACTGGTCGATCGTGCGCGGCGGCACATCCTCGGCGCAGAAAGCACTGTTCTTCAATCTGCGTCGCCTGCGCGCCCGCCTGGCCCAATCCGGAGCGACACCTGCGCAATCGTCGATCCATCGTCAGATCTCGGACGCGCTCGGCGTTTCGGAGAAGGATGTCGCCTTGATGGACGCCCGCCTGTCCGGGCCCGACACTTCGCTCAGCGCACCTGTATCGGATGAAGAAGGCGGCTCGGCAAGGATGGATTTCCTGGTCGATGATCACCCTTTGCAGGACGAGATTGTCGAGGAGATAATCGACGAAAAGCGCCGTTCCGACTGGCTGCGCAAGGCGCTTGAAATCCTCAATGATCGCGAAAAGCGCATCATAAAACGCCGCCGCCTGTCCGAGGACGGCGCGACGCTGGAATCGCTTGGCGTCGAACTGGGCATTTCCAAGGAACGCGTTCGCCAGATCGAAAACCGCGCGCTGGAAAAACTGCGAGGCGCACTGGAACGCGGCAATCCGGACATGGCGGCGCTTCAGTCGGTCTGAGCGATCAATCGACGACGATCTTGTAGGACTGGCCCGTCACCACCGTCTGGTTGCCTTCCAGTCCGTTCAGCACCCGGAACAGTTCGCGGGGGCGAGATACGCCTCGCATGCGTGTAGCCAGAGACTGTTCGGTCTGTCCGGGACCCGCCTTTACGACTTGCAGCGTCAGCGGCTTGAGCGCCCTTTTCTCCGCCGAAGACAGCCGTCGGAAACTTCCGCGCACCTCCTGCGCAAGCTGACCCAACTGGACCGAGCCGCGCGGCATCGCAGTCAGGAGGCGATAAACGGATCCCCCCGCGCGTATGACAGTGATGTCGAAATCCCACTGATCGGCGGAGGCGCGGGCGGTCGCGGCCTGCAAGCCGTTGACCGTCGTCATGCGGATCGAGGTCGGATCAAGGCCCTCCACCCAGCCACTGGCGATATAGGTGGCAAGAGGTTGGCTCGCCGGCACATCCGCGCCGTCGAAGCGGACGGCGGCATTGTCCGTCTCGCGTGATCCGAGCACCGCCTCGGCGCGATTGTCGATCTCGAAGCCTTGCGGGAAGGTAAAGGTGATGCCAAGCGCGGCGTGCGAATAGCTCTGGCCGCGCACATAACCCTCTTCCGGGGAATCGCCGAACAGCATGCCATCGATTCCCGCCAGATAAGCGTCGCGGTCGCGCTCGCCCTGACCGCGCCCCCCGAACTTGCGCGCGTGGCCGACGGCCAGTTCGATGCGCTGCGGCGTCGACGGATGGGTGGCGAGGAAATCGAGGCTGGTGTCTGTGTCGCCGGACTTGTTCCGGAACTCCATATAGGCAGCCATGGTCTTCTGGAAGTCGGCCGCGGCATAGGGATCGAAACCGGCCTCCCCGATCGTCTGTATGCCGATCGCGTCGGCCTGCAGTTCCTGATTGCGCGAGAACTGCGCAAGGCGAAGCTTGCCGCGCACCAAGGCGCGCCGTCCAGCATCCTTGTCCGCCAGAACATCGGACACGACGCGGCTCGCCAGCTCGACCTCGGCTTCCTTCTGCTGGCGCAGGATACCGTGATTGGCCGTCACATGGCCCATCTCGTGGGCGATAACCGCCGCCAGTTCCGCAGTATCATTGGCGAGAGCCAGAAGGCCGCGCGTAATGTAGAGATACCCGCCCGGAAGCGCGAAGGCATTGACGTTCGGCGAGTTCAGGATGGTGATCTGATAAACTTCGCCGGGATTGTCGGAGACCGTGACCAGCTTGCCGACAATGCCGGCAACCATGCGCTCCAGCTTTGGATTGGAATATTCGCCGCCATAGGTTGCGAGGATTTTCGGATGTTGCGCAGCGCCCACCCTGGCCAGCTTGCCGGTGCGCACATTCTCGGCGATGACCGGGCTGTTCGACGGCTTGATCGCCGCATCACCGAAAATGTCGGTCATGCTTTCGCAGGACGTGACGGCAAGCGAAAGCGCCGCCACAAGCGCGAGTTTCGCTCGGCGCATCACGACATCCCGGCGGCCCGCCGCCGTTGCCAAAGTGATCATCCTGCCCATCATCGGATTATCGCTATCCGTCGCTCGAATCGACACGGGCGCGCCCGTTCTCGCAACCGACTTACAAGCAACACCATGCCAGTCACAAGTCCATTGCCGGAGCACGACGCCCGAGCGCCGTTCCTTCACGTTTCGCTTGCCAGCCAATTTTGGCGAAACCGCGTCGCGCCGACCCGGCCGTTTCGGCCTACCCGCCCAGATAGGACCGAACCGCATCGGGCGCGGTGTCATGATCAAGCAGCGTGCCGGTCGGACCCTCGGCGACAACGGCCCCGTCGGCAAGGAACACGGTTCGCGCCGCGATGCGCCGGGCATCCTCCGGAAAATGAGTCACCATGATGGTGGTCATGCGCCTCTCGTCATGAATTGATGAAAGCAGGTCGAGCATCTCGCCACGCAGCGCCGGGCCGAGCGAGGCGAAAGCCTCGTCGAGCAGCAGGATCGGCTTGCGCCGGACGATGACCCGCGCCAACGCGATGCGCTGGCGTTCGCCGCCCGACAACTCCCCGGGCAGGCGCGCGCCATAACCCGCCAGGCCAACGGAAACGAGCGCCGCCTCGACGCGATCCCGTTCCTCGCCGTTGAGCCGCAGTGTCGGCGCGACCCCGAGCGCGACATTGTCGAAGACCCGCATATGCGAAAAGAGATTGTTCTCCTGGAAGACCATCGAAACCGGACGCTCCGAGACCGGTGCGCGCGTGATGTCGCTTTCGCCGAACCGGATCTTGCCGGACACAGCGATCTCGAATCCGGCGATCAGGTTGATCAAGGTCGATTTTCCCGAACCGCTCGGCCCCACCAGCGCCGTGATCTCTCCCTCGGCGAATGCGCAGTCGAAACGCATCTCGGCGCTGTCGCCGCCATAGCGAAAGCGCAGATCTTCGCAGGCAAGCGCTTGTTCTTTCCCGGTCATGACCGATCCGTCCTCTCCGCCCTGTTCGGCTCGCTGCCGCGATCGGCAATCATCATCAGCGCCATCGTCATGACGCAGAGCAGCAGCGCCAGCCCTGCCGCATCCTGGGTGCGGTAACTGCCCATGCGCTGCAGTATGAGATAGGGCAGCGTCTGCACATCCTGCGACCCGAAGATGGTGATCACACCGAGATCGCCAAGCGAAAGCGCCAGCGAGAAGGCGAAGGCGAGAAAGATCGCCCGACGCAGCAATGGCCAGGTGACGAGGCGCAGCCGGTCAAACCCTTCGAGCCCCAATTGCCGGCACAAGCGATCGTAACGCTCCGCCGCGCTCAAAGCCGCCGGCTGCAAAAGGCGAATGGCGAATGGTACCGCCATCGCCGCATTGATGGTCACCACCATGACCGGAGCGGCGGCATAAACATCCGCGAAACGGCGGATGACCATGAACCAGCCCGCCGCGATGACGACCGGCGGCACGACGAGGATCAGGCTCGACATCTGCCCGAACAGCCGCTCTGCACCGGTCTGAGGCCCCGAAAACCGCCGCGCAGCCGCGCGACGCGTCACCCCCGCGGCAAAAGCAAGGCCCAGCATGACGGCAAGCACCGCCGACAGCGTTCCAAGCAGCAGGCTGGTCGTTACCGCGCGGCGCACGCTGTCTTGCAGCACGAGGCCTGCAAGATCCGCCGAGAGGCCCCGCCAGACGATCAAGACGAACGGCGTCAGCACGAAGAGAACGCCAAACGAGACGACAAGGACCGCGGCAAGATAGCCGCCCGGCGTGTGCCGCACCGCGAAAGGCCTCAGCGCGCCGACTGTGAAGCCGGAAGAGACGGAACCGCCGGCCCTGGTCAGCAGCGAATAGGCAAAGGCAGTCACCACGACCTGGACCAGCGCAAGAAGGATCGCACGGACGACATCGAAATCGAAGGTCAGCGCCTGATAGATCGCCACTTCCAGCGTCGTCGCGCGCGGGCCGCCGCCGAGGGTCAGCACCACGGCGAATGAGGTCACGCAGAGCATGAAGATAAGCGATGCCGACGACATCAGCGCCGGGCGCATGAACGGCCACAACACATGGCGGAACCGCGCGGCAAAGCCCATGCCGAGCTGATGCGCCAGCCGGTCATATTCGGCCGGCATCGACGCCATGCCGCCCAGCGCGATGCGAACGGCGAGCGGCATGTTGAAGAACACATGCGCGATAAGGATGCCGGTCAGGCCGTAGATCGACGGGAAATCGAGGCCGACGCTTTCGGCCAGACGCGACCAGACACCGCGTTGGCCATAGAGACCGACGATCGCCAGAACCGCCACGATCTGCGGCAGCGCCAGCGGCAATGCGAAAAGTCGCAGGACGTGATTACGGCCGGGAAAGCCGCGAAACTCATGCAGAGCCGCGGCAACGGGCACCGCCAGAAGCAAGGAAATGCCAGTTGAGAGAACTGCCTGTACCAGCGTGAAGCGCAAGCTTCGCCAGATCACCGGATCGCCCAGCGCGTCGGTCAATCTGCCACCCGCGCCGGGCAGCGCCGTCAGCAAAAGCGGCAGGAATGCCCCGCCCGCCAACAGAACGAGGAACAGGGCGGCCACCAAGGCCGCCATGTCCGTCCCCGACCGCTTTCGCATCATTGACGCCATTTCGGCTCTATCGGCTCATCACCTCAAGCCATTCCTCCACCCAGGCTTCACGGTTCTCGGCAACTTCCTCGGGCGTGAACAGCAGCGATTTTTCCGGATGGACCATTTTGTCGAAAACGGGGTCGAGCGGTTCTGACGTCGCGGCGGCAGGCAACATCCAGTTGGTCTCCGGAATGACGTCCTGGAAGGCCGGGCTCATCATGAACTCGAGGAACTGCGCGGCGAGCGGATTATCGGCGCCCTTGGTCGTCATGCCCGCGACCTCGATCTGCATGTAGTGGCCCTCGGAAAATTCCGCCGCCTGATAGCGATCCGTTCCCTCGGCGATCATGTGGTAGGCGGGCGAGGTCGTGTAGGAGAGCACCATCGGCACTTCGCCTGACGTGAACAGCGCATAGGATTCCGACCAGCCCGGCGTCACCGTCAGGACGCGTTTTTGCAGTTCCTCATAGGCTTCGGACGCCAGGTCGCCGTAGATCTTGCGGATCCACAGCATCAGGCCGAGACCCGGCGTCGAGGTCCGCGGATCCTGGATGGCGATCATGCCTTCCCGGCCTTTCAGGAAATCATGCATGCTCGTCGGCGGGTTCTCGATTGCATCCGTGTCGTAGATAACGGCGAAATAGCCGTAATCGAATGGGATGAAAGTGTCGTCCGACCACCCTCCCGGAATATCGATCGCATCGGTCGAAAGACCGTGGGGCGCGAAGAAGCCGCTGTCCTTCGCCTCGGCCGTCAGGTTGGTGTCGAGACCGAGCACGATATCCGCATCGGTGCGCCCGCCCTCCAGCCGCAGCCGGTTGAGCAATGCGACGCCATCGGCGACCGAGACGAAGTCGACCTCGCAGGCGCAGGTGGCTTCGAATGCTTCCTTCACCTTCGGTCCCGGGCCCCATTCGGCCGTGAAGCTCTCATAGGTGTAGACGGTCAGCTTGTCCTGTGCCTGCGCGACATGCGAAAAACCCGCCAGGACGGCGGTGGACAGGGCGAATAATGTCAGTCTGTGCATGACGCACCTCCTTCGTTCAGATCGGGATAGAGGCGCGTAGTCCGTGGAACCGGAAAATGACGTCTAATCCCTACGCCGGTGCAAACCGGATCAGGTTCGACGGGTTAGCTTTCGCCTCTCAGCTGCATGCGCAGCACCCCGTTAGAGCAAGCCCCTTGTAGAAGCCCGTCGCGCTCACTTCAAGAGGTCAACATTCAAAGCGGTCAAACGATCCCTGGCTCAAACGAGCCATGTTTCAAACGAGTCTTGGCGATCCCCTGATCGCACGCTACTGCTTGGCGATGTCAGCCACTTCCCATTCCCGCTTCGCAATCCTGCTCGACGGCGCCCTGACGCCGACCGACAGGCTCCGGACCCAGCTCGACGGATGTCGCGTGCTCGCCGCCGATGGCGGAATACGCCATGCCGAAACGCTTGGATTGGAACCGGAATTATGGCTCGGCGATTTCGATTCCGCCGGCGAAACGCTGGAGCAGCGTTTCAGCACGATACGCCGCCAGAGCTACCCGAGCGAGAAGGCGGTTTCCGACGGCGAGATCGCCATCCGCCACGCGCTGGACGAAGGCGCGGAAGAGGTGGTGCTGGTCGGCGCTTTGGGCGGCGAACGCAGCGACCACGCCTTCTTCAATCTCGCCGGGGCGACGAGCCTCGCAATCGAGAGGCCCGCCTTGCGGGTCATGCTGACATCCGGGCTGGAGGAAGCCTTGCCCTTGCTTCCTGGCCGCCTCCTGCGACCCGACTGGCCGGCCGGTACACTCTTCTCCATACCGGGCTTCACCGCCATGTCGGGACTGACGGTCAGGAACGCCAAATGGCCGCTCGACGATGTCGAAGTGCCCTTCGGCTCGACGCTGACGCTGTCCAATGTCGCGGAAAACGGATTGGAAATTTTATTGCGCGAGGGAACCACTGTGGCGATTTGCCGGTTTGACAACATGGCGGGTCCGGTGTGACACTTGTCACAATTGGGCTTTTATTTGTTGCCTATTGTCGAAACGGGAAAAAAGGAGATCGCCCATGAAACTCACGAAAACCATTGCCGTGCTTACGGTTGTCGGCGCCCTGGCCGGCTGCACCACTGCTGAACAGACCGCCACCGGCGGCGCCGCGATCGGCGGCGCGATCGGTGCTGTGACCACCGGAGACCTCGGCGGCGCAGCAATCGGCGCATTCATCGGCGGTGTCGGCGGCTACCTGCTCGGCAAGGCTGCGGACGGCAACTGCCGTTACCGGCGCCCGGACGGCACCGTCTTCATCGCGAAGTGCCCGTAAGCATCGGCTGAACGCTTGACGAAGCAGCGGCACGTCTGAAGGCGTGTCGCTGCTCTTGCATTTTATCTCCGCGCGTCGGAGAAGGCTCCGGTTCGATCAGAAACCGTCATGGCCATATCTCCACCGCTTCTTCGCGCCGAAAATCTCTCGCTGACATTCGGCGGCCCACCGCTTTTTTCCGAAGTGTCCTTCTCCGTCCACGCAAATGACCGGATCGCTCTGGTCGGCCGCAACGGATCGGGGAAATCCACGCTGCTGCGCATTGCCGCCGGGCTATCGGAGCCGGGCGGCGGCGAGGTGATCACGGAGAAGAATGCGACGATCCGCTACCTGCCGCAGGACCCCGACCTCGCCGGCTTCGACACGATCGGCGCCTATGCGCGCGCCGAACTCGGGCCGCTCGACGACCCGTTCCGCGCCGATTACCTGCTCGGCGAACTGGGGCTCGATCCGGAACGGGCGCCGCAGGGCCTTTCCGGCGGCGAAACCCGCCGCGCCGCGCTTGCCCGCACGCTGGCGCCGGAACCAGACATCCTGTTCCTCGATGAGCCGACCAACCATCTCGACCTCCCGGCCATCGAATGGCTGGAAGGCGAACTTGCCCGCTCGCGTTCGGCGCTGGTGCTGATCTCGCATGACCGGCGTTTCCTCGAAAAACTGTCACGCCGCACGCTGTGGCTCGACCGTGGCACGCTGCGTGAGAATAATGCCGGCTTCGCCGAGTTTGAGGACTGGCGCGACAAGGTCCACGACGAAGAGGAACGCGAGCACCACAAGCTCGGCCGCAAGATTGTCCGCGAGGAACATTGGGTGACGCATGGCGTCTCCGGCCGCCGCAAGCGCAACATGCGCCGTCTCGGTGAACTGGCCGAGCTGCGTAAGGCCTTCGGCGAGCACCAGAAACCGGAAGGAACGGCAAAGCTCGCCGCGGCCGACGCCCGCGAAAGCGGCAAGCTGGTCATCGAGGCGAAAAACGTCTCCAAGACGCTCGGCGGCAGAACACTGATCCATGATCTCTCGCTGCGCGTCCATCGCGGCGACCGTATTGGCCTTGTCGGGCCGAACGGTGCGGGCAAGACGACGCTGGTCAAGCTCCTGACCGGCGAATTGCAGCCGGACGAAGGCAGCATTCGTCTGGGCGCCAATCTCGACCTGGCCATGCTCGACCAGCGCCGCGACGCCCTCGATCCCGACGAGTCATTGGAACACTTCCTGACCGATGGACGCGGTCAGTCGCTGATCGTCAATGGCGAGCAGAAGCATGTCGTCTCCTACATGAAGGATTTCCTGTTCCGTCCGGAACAGGCCCGCACCCCGGTACGCGAATTGTCGGGGGGAGAGAAGGCGCGGCTGATCCTCGCGCGTACGCTTGCGCGGCCTGCCAACCTGCTGGTCCTGGACGAACCGACCAACGATCTCGACATCGAGACGCTGGACCTGCTGCAGGAGCTGGTCGCCGGCTTTCCCGGCACGGTGCTGCTCGTCAGCCACGACCGCGATTTTCTCGACCGCACGGTCTCCGCCGTTATCGCACCGGACGAAACCAGGCCCGGCGAGGGGCGCTGGATCGCCTATGCCGGCGGCTATTCGGACATGCTGGCCCAGCGCGGCGCGGAAACAGCGGCCCCGAAGCCCAAGGCGAAGCCCGCAGCGTCAAAGCCGTCAGCCGAACCCGCTGCAAAAGCATCGCAATCCGGCAAGGGCAAACTCTCATACAAGCAAAAATATGCTCTGGAGACATTGCCGGCGGAGATCGAGAAACTCGCCGGAGACATTGCTGCGCTGGAAACGAAACTCGCCGATCCGAACCTGTTCGCCAAGGATGCGGAAAAGTTCAACCGCATCGCCGGAGAACTGGACGAAAAGCGCACACACCATGCCGCGATGGAAGAGGAATGGCTGGAACTTGAAATGCTGCGCGAGGAGATCGAGGGCGGCTGAGCCTCAGACGATCGGCTTGCAGCGCCTCCACTCTTCCTCGGGCTGTTCGACACCGTCGATGAAGCGCCTGATCCTCAGAATGTTGTCGCCATTCAGGAACATGCGAATGTCGTGGCCCGATTCGGGTCCGTCGGCCGGTCCCACATAGCGGAAAACATGGCGCGAATATTCGCCCCGCACATGAACCCCCGACGGGATGATCACCAAAGTTCCATTGATATTGATCGAACGCCCGTCGCCGGAGCACCAATTGCCATCGACAACATCGGCGCGCGCGGGCGCCGCCAGGACCAAAAACGCCGGAAGAAGAAAAAGAGCCCTGTCAACCATCATCCACCTGCGGGGTTGTGGGATAAGCCCCGTCCCGCTCCCGCAACAAACCGCCTGCGGGAGCCACGATGTGACGCGAGACACCGCGAAAGGCCGGGGCCCAAAGATCTTCCGACAAACGATCAGGCGAAATACTGCCCGCCATTGGCGGAGATCGTCGAGCCGGTTATGAAGCCGGAATCGTCGGAAGCGAGGAAGACGACACAACGTGCAATTTCCTCCGGCTCGCCGAGCCGCCCGACCGGGATATGCGGCAGGATGCGCGTCTTAAGCACCTCTTCGTCGATTGCCCGCACCATCTCAGTACCGATATAGCCCGGGCAGATGGCGTTCACGGTGATACCGGCACGCGCGCCTTCCTGGGCCAGGGCCTTTGTGAAGCCGAGATCGCCGGCCTTGGCCGCAGAATAATTGACCTGGCCCGCCTGGCCTTTCTGGCCGTTGATCGAGGAAATGTTGATGATGCGGCCGAATTTGCGGTCGCGCATGCCCGTCCAGACCGGGTGCGTCATGTTGAACAGGCCGGACAGATTGGTGTTGATGACCGCGTCCCAGTTTTCCTTGGTCATCTTGTGGAACATCCCGTCGCGCGTGATCCCTGCATTGTTGACCAACACATCCACCGGGCCGAGATCGGCCTCGACCTGCTTGATGCCTTCGACGCAGGCGTCGTAATCGGCCACCGACCATTTGTAGACCGGAATGCCGGTTTCGTCCTTGAACCTGGCGGCTGCCTCGTCATTGCCGGCGTAGTTTGCCGCGACCGAATAACCGGCCTCTTTCAATGCGATCGAAATCGCCGCGCCGATGCCGCGAGACCCGCCGGTGACAATTGCTACTCTGCTCATGAAATAGTCCTCCCTCTTTTGGGCGAATAGGGAATGACGAGGAGCGAATGGGGGACGATGGAGTTCCCTGTTCGCCTCTCGATCCCTAGTCGCAACTCACTATTCGCTGTTCTTTTGTTCTTACATCCGCTCCACGCACATGGCGACGCCCATGCCTCCGCCGATGCAAAGCGTGGCAAGGCCCTTGTTCTTGCCGCTGCGTTTCATCTCGAACAGCAGCGTGTTCAGGATACGTGCGCCCGATGCGCCGACCGGGTGGCCAATCGCGATCGCGCCACCATTGACATTGACGATGCCCGTATCCCAGCCAAGATCCTTGTTGACCGCACAGGCCTGGGCGGCGAAGGCCTCGTTTGCCTCGACGAGATCGAGATCGCCGACCGACCAACCGGCCTTTTCCAGCGCTTTGCGCGAAGCCGGGATCGGTCCGGTGCCCATGATCGACGGATCGACGCCGGCGGTCGCCCAGGAGACGATGCGCGCGAGCGGCGTGATGCCGCGGCGCGAGGCTTCCTCCTCGCTCATCAGCACGGTGGCCGCGCCGCCGTCATTGATTCCCGATGCGTTGGCGGCCGTCACGGTGCCTTCCTTGTCGAAGGCGGGGCGAAGTTTGCCGACGCTGTCTATGGTCACGCCGTGCTTGATGTATTCGTCGTCCGCGACCACGGTCTCGCCCTTTCGGGTCTTGACCGTGAAGGGGACGATTTCGTCCTTGAATTTGCCGGCCTTCTGGGCGGCTTCCGCCTTGTTCTGCGACGCGACGGCGAAAGCGTCCTGTTCGTCGCGCGAGAGCTGCCACTGGCGCGCGACATTCTCGGCGGTGTTGCCCATGTGATATCCGTTGAAGGCATCCATCAGGGCGTCCTTGAGCATTGTGTCGACAAGCTTCCAGTCGCCCATCTTCACGCCGGCGCGCAGATGCGCGCAATGCGGCGCCATGGACATGGATTCCTGCCCGCCGGCAACGATGATCTTCGCGTCGCCGGTCATGATCTGCTGCATGCCGATAGCGACTGTGCGCAGGCCGGAGCCGCAGAGCTGGTTGAGGCCCCAGGCGGTCGTCTCCTTCGGGCAGCCGGCGGCCATGGATGCCTGACGTGCAGGGTTCTGCCCTTCGCCCGCGGCGAGGATCTGGCCCATGATCACCTCGTCGACTTCGCCCGCCTCGACGCCGGCGCGCTCCAGCGCGCCCTTGATCGCGGCCGCGCCCAGCTCATGGGCGGGGATATTCGCGAAAGCGCCGTTGAAAGATCCGACGGGTGTGCGCGCAGCACTGGCGATTACAACTGAAGTCATGAGGAAACTCCCTTTTTCCTGTTCGGCGAATGCCGTGTCGTTACGTTATCTTATCGCGCGGCGCGCAACACACAATGGCGGCAATAATCCGCTGGTCGCGCAAACGCCATTTAGCTCTTGTTCCTACGCCTTTGGCTGCAGTGCAACAAACGCTTTGATATGTCGAGATTTTGTCACTAGTATTTTGAGCATACGGAACGCGCACAAAAAAGCGCACCGAAACGGGAGAGCAATGACATGGCAGACAACGGCGAGCCGACCGTCATAAAGAAATACGCAAACCGCCGTCTCTATAATACAGGCACAAGTACTTATGTGACGCTAGAAGACCTCGCCAAGATGGTGAAGGACGGGGAAGATTTCACCGTCCAGGACGCCAAGAGCGGCGAGGATTTGACACATGCGGTCCTGACCCAGATCATCTTTGAGCAGGAAGGCAAGACCGGACAGGCGATGCTTCCCATTTCGGTGCTGCGCCAGTTGATCTCGTTTTACGGCGACCAGATGCAGATGGTCCTGCCAAGCTATCTGGAACATTCCATGGCGCTTTTCTCGAAGGAGCAGGAGCGCATCCGCGAACAGATGACCTCGATGGTCGGCAAGACGCCGATGGACATCATGGCGTCCAGCCAGCAGATGCTCGAGGAGCAGACGCGCCGCAACATGGAGATGTTCCGCGACGCAATGCAGATGTTCTCGCCCTTCGCCGCCGGAGCCTCCGATGCGGGCGGCACCGAGGCCGAACCGGCGCCGGAGAAGAAGTCGTCGCCCGACGATTTGAAGTCGATGCGCGAGCAGATCGCCGCGATGCAGCGCAAGCTGGATTCCCTCGACAAGTAAGGATTTCTTTACCGAAGAACCGCCCATGGCCGCATCGCAGCATACGGCTGCGATACCGGCATATGACCGCGCCAGCGGCAGGTTGGTGCGATGGCCGTGGAAAAACACTTTTCCCAAGATCGGCGGTTGATCCTTGCCGGGCTTCGGCGCAGTGCAATTCCGATCTGAAACCGCAACAACCGAGAGAACCGGAACCATGACGACACTGTCCCTCGCAAAGGCCAACACGATCATCGAGGCGACGCTCGCCAAGGGAGCGGAAATGGGGATCAAACCCTTGTCCGCCGCCGTACTCGACGCCGGCGGGCACCTGGTCGCCTTCCAGCGCTCCGACAGATCCTCCTTCATGCGGTTCGAGATAGCTGCCGGGAAGGCCTATGGCGCGCTGGCGCTCGGCGTTGGTTCGCGCTGGCTGCACAACCAGGCCGAGACCCGCCCGCATTTCCTCGAGGGCCTGTCCAATGTCTCGGGCGGCAAGATCGTCGCGGTGCCGGGCGGCGTGCTGATCAAGGACGGGGACAAGATTGTCGGCGCCGTCGGCGTCACCGGCGACAGTTCAGACAATGACGAAATCTGCGCCATTGCAGGTACCGAGGCGGCTGGCTTTTCCGCCGATGCCGGCTAGTTGAACGATACATCGCGGCCGGCGGACCGGATCGACACCGAGAAACCGGCCATGAGGTCGATGGCGGCCATCACCATCAGCAGGAAGAATACCGACGTCGAGGCACCACCCACGACAAGGAATTCGATCAGATAGGCGATGAAGACGAAGGTCGACAGGAGATGGTCGAGCACCGATGCGTTTGAGGTGCGCGTCGATTTGAGGATCTCGAAGAACATGAAGATCAGGCCGAGCGCGATAAGCGCATCGCCCAGGTCCATGCGCCAGACCCCGCCGGACAGCATCGTCACGCTCAGAATACCCGTTGCCCAAGGATCCGCGCCGGAAAAACCGGCAAGCCCCGCAATCACCAGATTGTAGAGAATGAAGGGGACGATCATCAGGGGAATATTCGACACGGACGGACCCTTTCCGGCTGCGGTTTCGCACCCGTGTACCTAGAGCGTTTCGCGCAAGAACGGAAGCGAGTTCAGATATTGGGGCGCAGGCCCGACATCGCAACGGCCGGCTCGAAGGCGTCCTTGTCGGGATCGTAGATCCAGAGCACGCCTTCCGAGATGTCGAACCACGCGCCGTGCAGGGTGAGCCGGCCATCCTGCTCGCGCTCGCGCACATAGGGGAAGGTGCGAAGATTCTCGATCGACTTGCGGACGGACATGCATTCCACTGCGGTCTGGCGCGGATCGTGGCCGGGATGCGCATGCGCGACGTCCGGTTGATCGATATGGACATGGCGGATCGGATCATCGCCGTCGCCACGGGCTACCGCGTCAATGGCCGGATCGAGAAGGCTGATCCAGTGGCCGATCGCATCGCCCTGATCGAGCGCATCGCGCCGCTCGTCCAGCGCGGCGGCGACGCCGCCGCAGCGCCCGTGCCCCATAACCACGATGTGCTGCACGCCAAGACTGACCACAGAGAACTCGATCGACGCGACCGAGGACCGGTACCGGCCCTCGGCATTATAAGGCGGCACGAGATTGGCGACATTGCGCAGGACGAAGATCTCGCCCGGCCCGGAATCGAAGATGATCTCCGGCGCCGCGCGCGAATCGCAGCAGGCGATGACAAGCGCCTCCGGCCTCTGGCCGGCTGCGGCGAGCTCTCGATAGGAATCGGAGCGCTTGCGATAGGTCGAATGCAGGAAGCCCTGATAACCGTCGAGGAGTTTTTGCGGGAATGTCGTCATGGATCGGCAATACCTTGGCGGAATATCGCATTCAAGTTATTGCAGCGCATCAAACCATTGAGCGCAAGACTTCAAACGCGCTTTCGTTGGGATGAAGCCAACGCCAACTGGCGCAATTGCACCATGGCCATAGGCCGCGACAGGCTTTCCTGGTCCGTCTCCAGCATCAGTTCATCGGCGCCGCGCTTGCAAGCGCTGGCGACGAGTTCGAAGACCGATGCCGTCGCCAGTTGCAGCGCCTTTTGCACCGGCGCTCCCGACAGGAGATGCGCCAGGAACAGCGCCGAGATCAGATCGCCCGGCCCGTTGGGCGGATTTTCGATCTGGCGATGCTCGGCGAGTTGCGCCGCACCGCCGCTAATCAACAGATTGGCGGTACCGCCAGCGAGCATCGCATGGGCACTCGTCACCATGACATGCCGGGCAGACACATCCACCGCGGCGGCGCAAATGGCGGCGTTGCTATCGACTTCGGCGCCGGTCAGCCAAGCGAACTCGAAACGGTTCGGCGTGACGATGTCGGCGGTCGAAAAGAGCCGGTCGCGGATTTCCTCGGCGACCGCCTCGGGAACATAGAGTCCGCCCCGGTCGCCGATGACCGGATCGCACAGATGCAGCGCCTCCGGATTGACCCGCCGCAATTCGGCGATGAAATCCGCAATCGGTCCGGCCTGTTCCGCCGCGCCGAGATAGCCGGTCACAACCGCGCCAACTTCGCCGAGATGTTTCGAGGATGACAGCGCTTCCATGAATTCGGAGAAGTCCGACGCCGACGGCACGATCCGAGGCGCGGGTCCGTGCCCCGGATGCCAGGGCAGCGTCACCGTGGGCACCGACCAGACCGGGAAGCCTAGCGATTCGAGCGCGAAAACGATGGCGCGGTTGCCGACGGATCCCCGCGCGACATGGCTCGATATAACGACCACGGCGGGCCGCAAGGGTGCCCCTGCTTCGCTCATCGCCTCAGATAACCGACGAGCCAGACAGCCAGGATCAGGAAGACGATCAGTGACAGACCCCTACCCACGCGCCGGCCCCATACCTCGACCTTGTCCTCGGGATCCGCATCGTCGGCGGCCATGTGCGACCGCGCCCGGTTGACTGTGCGCGCAAGCGTAGACTGGCCGATTACCTCGGAATCGACGGCGACGCGCTCGAGCGTCTTGCGGGCTTCTGCCTCGCGCGCCAGGTCGTCGGGATGTTTGTTGGCCATGGCTTGTCGCCGAATTGTCTGAACCGCGCGGACACTATCTCTCACGATCTTTCGCGGCAACCGCCGCCGCGAAATCCGCAATGCGCACTTCAAAAAGAAATGTGCTGCATCGAGCAGTCGCTTTGTTATGGTAACGCCAAACATGAGCGGTAAAGAGCCATGAACCGGACGGGAGGGGACATTGGCCAAGAACGCAAGCGACACGGCGAAAAAATACATCGACGCCGTTATCGGGCATCTCGAATCTCCGGATGAGCGAACGACGAAACTGGTGCATGCGCTGATCTCGGAGGCGCATGAGGACGATCTGGCGCTCGTCGATCCGTCCTGCACGGCCAAGGCGCTGCTCCACACCGCCGACGCACTGGCAAGCCACGCACGCGGCGGCTCGGTGGTTCGCGTCGCGCCGGCCTGCGCACCCAATTGCTGCGTGGTCTCGGTCGTCAACGAGAACATGCCCTTTCTGTTCGATTCGGTGATGGGCGAGATCAACGACATGTCGCACCATGTCCGGCTCGTTGTGCATCCGATCTTCGACGTGAAGCATCATGGTCCCGATTTTGAGCTGGTCGAACGCAGCGCGACGGGCGTAGCGGAAGAAGGCACGATCCGCACCAGCGTCATTCACGTGATGCTGGAGGACCTGACCAGCGAAACCGCAGATGCTCTGCAGGAAAGCCTCACCAACATCATCGAACAGGTGAAGGCGGCGGTGCGCGACTGGCGGGCCATGCTGACGCGTCTCGATTCTGTGATGGACGAGCTCAGGACCCGAGTCCTGCCCGTCTCGCAAGCCGATGCGAACGAGGCACTGGCCTTCCTGGAATGGCTGCGCGACGACAATTTCACCTTCCTCGGCATCCGCGAATACGACTATGTCGGCGGTGAGAAGAGCGGCCAGCTCGAGCGCGCCGACATGGACGGCCTTGGCATCCTGTCCGATCCGACGGTGCGCGTCATGCGCCGCGGCGACGAGCCGGTGACGACAACACCGCAGATCCGCGAATTCCTGACCTCGAAAAATATCCTCATCGTCGCGAAGGCAAACATCAAATCCAGGGTGCACCGTCGCTCTTACATGGATTATGTCGGCATCAAGAAATATGACGAGAACGGCAAGCTGAGCGGCGAGCTGCGCCTCGTCGGCCTGTTCACCTCGACGGCCTACACGCGCTCGGTGACGCGCATCCCCTATCTGCGCTCCAAGATCGACGGCGTGATGAAGCGGTCGCATTTCGATCCCGACAGCCATTCCGGCAAGGCGCTGATGAATGTGCTGGAATCCTATCCGCGCGACGAGCTGTTCCAGATCGACGTTCCGACGCTGACAGACAATGTACTCGCCATCGTGGCGCTTGCCGACAGGCCCCGCGTGCGGGTGCTGTCGCGAATCGACCCGTTCGACCGCTTCGTCTCGGTCATCGTCTTCGTGCCGCGCGATCGTTACGATTCCGAAGCGCGCGAAAGCATCGCCGCCTATCTCGCCGAACAATATCAGGGACACATTTCGGCGTTCTATCCTGCCTTCCCGGAAGGAACATTGGCGCGTGTCCATTTCATCATCGGACGTCGCGAGGGCAAGACGCCAACACCGGCGCAGGCCGTGCTCGAAGCCGACATCGATTCGATGACGCAAACCTGGCGCGACCATTTCATTGAAGAATTGGCCGCGGACGGCGTCAGCCCGGCGACGCGGGCGTTGCGCGACGCGAAGTTCCCGGAGACCTATCGCGATACAGTATTGCCCGCCCAGGCTGTTCAGGACCTGCAACGCATCGCGCGGCTGTCCGCCACATCGCCGATCGATGTCGATTTCTTCCGCCCGACCGGCAAGTCGCACAAGGAAGCCGGGCTGCGCATATATCACTACGGTTCGCCCGTCGCCCTGTCGGAACGTGTTCCACTGCTTGAGAATATGGGATTCAGGGTCATCAGCGAACTGACCTACGCCATCGATGTGTCCGAAAAGCTCGGCAACATCGTCTGGCTGCACGAAATGCAGATCGAGAGCCAGTCCGGCAAGTCCATCTCGCTGGACGATGACGGCGTCATCTTCGAGGACGCCTTTCTGTCGGTCTGGAACAGAGAAAGCGACAACGATCCCTATAACGGGCTCGTGCTCGCCGCCGGGCTGACCTGCCGACAGGTCACCGTACTGCGCGCATATGGCCGCTATTTGCGGCAGGCCGGCACGCCCTATGGCCAGACCTACATCGCCGACGCGCTGATCCGCCATCCTCTGCTGGCGCGCCAGCTCTACGATCTGTTCGAAACGCTGTTCGATCCGGTCCGCCACGATGACCCGAAGGAAGACACCGAGGTCACGGCCAAGCATATCCGCGCGGCGATCGCCGACCAGCTCGCCGATGTTCCGTCGATCGACGACGACCGCATCCTGCGCTCGATCCTGACGGTGATCGACGCGACCCTGCGCAGCAACTATTTCAGTCCGGATCCGGCCGGAAAGCTGCGCAGTTCGCTTGCCTTCAAGCTGGATTCGCGGGCGATCCCGGATCTGCCTAATCCGAAGCCGTTTCGCGAGATCTTCGTCTTCGGACCGCAGGTCGAAGGCGTGCACCTGCGCTTCGGCCCCGTCGCGCGCGGCGGATTGCGCTGGTCGGACCGGCCGCAGGACTACCGCACCGAGGTGCTTGGCCTCGTCAAGGCGCAGCAGGTCAAGAACGCGGTCATCGTTCCGGTCGGCGCCAAGGGCGGGTTCTTTCCGAAACGCCTCCCCACCGGCGGCAGCCGTGACGAGATATTCGAAGCGGGCCGGTCCGCCTACATCACCTTCATTTCGACGCTCCTCTCGGTGACCGATAATCTGGAAGGCGATACGGTCGTGCCTCCGGCACTGACCGTGCGCCGCGACGGCGACGATCCCTATTTCGTCGTCGCAGCCGACAAGGGGACGGCGACCTTCTCCGACACCGCCAACGCGATTTCGCAGGAAATGGGCTTCTGGCTCGACGACGCCTTCGCCTCCGGCGGCTCTGCCGGATACGACCACAAGAAGATGGGCATCACCGCGCGCGGCGCCTGGGAAGCCGTCAAGCGGCATTTCCGCGAGATGGACAAGGACATCCAGTCCGAACCCTTCACCGTGGTCGGCGTCGGCGACATGTCGGGCGACGTCTTCGGCAACGGGATGCTGCTGTCGGAGCAAATCCGGTTGATCGCCGCCTTCGATCACCGCGACATCTTCATCGACCCCGACCCCGATCCGAAGACGAGCTATGCCGAACGCCAGCGCATGTTCGGCCTCGGGCGGTCGAGCTGGCAGGATTACGACGTCAAGACACTGTCGAAGGGTGGCGGCATCTTCCCGCGCTCGCAGAAATCGATCACCCTTTCGAAAGAGGCGGCCGACGCGATAGGCCTCGACAAGACCAAGGCTTCGCCCAACGAGATCCTGACCGCGATCCTGAAAGCCCCGGCCGAACTTCTATGGTTCGGCGGCATCGGCACGTATGTCCGCGCCTCAAGCGAGACCAATGCGGATGCTGGCGACAAGGCAAACGACACGATCCGCGTCACTGCGCGCGAAGTCGGCGCGAAGGTCGTCGGCGAGGGCGCCAATCTCGGCATGACGCAGCGCGCCCGTATCGAATACGGGCTGCATGGCGGAAAGTGCAATTCGGACGCCATCGACAATTCCGCGGGCGTCAACTCCTCCGACGTCGAGGTCAACATCAAGATCGCGCTGAAGCCGGCCATGGACGACGGCACCCTGCCGCGCCCGAAGCGTAACAAGCTGCTGGCCGAAATGACCGAGACGGTGGCCGCGCTGGTGCTGGACAACAACTACCACCAGACACTGGCGATCTCGCTCGCCGAAAAACGCGGCCTGGCGATCCTGTCGCTGCAACAGCGCCTGATGGAATATCTGGAGGAGCGCGGCGCGCTTGACCGCGCCGTGGAGTTCCTGCCCGACAACGAGGTGATCGCCGACCGCAAGAAATCCGGAAAAGGGCTGACCCGTCCCGAGATCGGCGTACTGCTCTCTTATGCCAAGATCGTCCTTTTCGACGACCTCGTCAAAAGCCATCTGCCGGACGATCCTTATCTGCATGCCGACCTGATGGCCTATTTCCCGCCGCGCATGGTCAAGAACTTCGCCGAGCGGATCGAAAGCCACAGGCTGCGCCGCGAGATCATTGCCACGCAACTCGCCAACGAGGCGATCAATCGCGGCGGCACGTCGCTGATCAGCCGTTTCGAAGACGCGACCGGCATGCTGCCGAGCGGCATCGTGCGCGCCCATGTCGCGGTACGCGACGCCTATGGCTTCCCGCCGCTTTACGCCGCCGTCGATGCGCTGGACAACCAGATCCCGGGCGATCGCCAGCTCGCCATCTACGAGGAACTGGGCAACGCACTGCGCCAGGCGACCGGCCACTTCATCAAGACCGGCGAAAGCCATGCGCCGCTCGAAGGGTCCGTCGCCGCGCTCCGCGACGCCGCCAGGGCGCTGGAACCGAAACTCGCGTCGGTCATGCCCGCCTATCTTGTCGACTGGGTCGACGAACGCCGTCAGTCGCTGACGCAGGACGGATTGGCCGACTCAGTCGCGAAGCGGATCGCGCTGATGCCGATCCTCGCCATGACGCCGGATATCCTCAGTGTGTCCAAGACCACCGGGCGGTCCGTTCTGGATGCGGCGGAAGCGATGTTTGCCGTGACGGAGATGTTCCGCATCGGCCGCCTCGAACGGCTGGCCTACGATTTGTCGACCGACGACTATTTCGACGGGTTGGCGCAGAACCGGGCGCTCGACAACATCTACGCGGCGCGTATAGCCATCACCAATGCGGCGCTCGCGGCGGCTGGTCCCAAGAAATCGGCCCGCGCCGCGGCGGCGGAATGGCATGACGCCAACGAGTTGCGCATCGGGCGCGTTCAGGACCGGATCGGCGACATGACGACCTCGGGCGGGCTGACCGTGTCGCGCCTGACCGTTGCGGCCGGGCTTCTGGCAGACCTCGTATCTTGATGACAGGAGTTGGGCGGCAATGACCGTGCTGGTATCCGATGACACGCCGGCAGGGGGCAAGCCGGCCGTCAGCCGCAAGGGCATTCTGGGCTGGATGTTCTTCGACTGGGCGGCACAACCCTTCCATACCCTCATCATCACCTTCATTTTCGCGCCCTATTTCGCCGGACAGGTCGCGGCCAATCCGACGGACGGCCAGGCGGTCTGGGGTTTCGCGGCCGGGCTCGGCGGGCTCATCATCGCGGTCCTGTCGCCCGTCCTCGGCGCTATCTCGGACGCGACCGGTCCCCGCAAGCCGTGGATCTTTGGCTTTTCCGTCCTGGCCGTAGTCGGTATCTTTGCGCTCTGGTATGTGCCGCCGGCGGCGGATCAGGCGACGATCATCTTCGGGCTCACCGCTTTCGTCGTAGCCCTGATCGGCTTCGAATTCGCCGCCGTCTTCAACAATGCCATGATGCCTGGCCTCGTCAGCCGCGAAAAGCTCGGCAGCCTTTCGGGCAACGCCTGGGCGCTGGGTTACGCCGGCGGGCTTATCTGCCTCATCGCCATGCTGCTGCTGATGGTCGCCGATCCGGAGGCCGGCAAGACACTGATCGGTATCACTCCGATCTTGGGTCTAGACCCCGCGCAATTCGAGGGCGACAGGGCATCCGGCCCACTCACGGCCATTTGGTACATCGTCTTCATTATTCCGCTGTTTCTGTTCACACCGGACGCGCCGCGGCGCGAACGCATATCCGGTGCGCTCCGGAAGGGCCTGGTCGACCTGTGGCAGACCATCCGCAACATTTCGAAGGAACGGAGTCTGTTTTCCTTCCTGGTCTCGAGCATGATTTATCGCGATGCGCTGAACGGCCTCTACACATTCGGCGGCATCTATGCGGTCGGCGTGATCGGCTGGACGACGCTGCAACTGGGCGTCTTCGGAATTCTCGCGAGCATTACCGGCATCGGCGGCAGCATCCTCTCCGGCTGGCTGGATACGCGTATCGGCACCAAGACCGTCGTTGTCGCCAATATCCTCGTGCTGATCTTCGCCAGCGCACTGGTCATTTCGATCTCGGAAACGCAGGTGCTGTTCCTGCCGGTCGGGGAAGGTTCAAGTCTTCCCGACATCGCCTTTTATCTCGCGGGCGCGCTGATCGGCGCAGCCGGCGGCGGGCTGCAATCGTCCTCCCGCCCTCTTTTGGTCGACCAGTCGACGCCCGAACGGGTCGGGGAGGCCTTCGGCCTATACGCACTGTCCGGGCGCGCCACGGCGTTTCTGGCGCCCTGGGCGATCGGCGTGGTTACGGTCGCTTTCGACAGCCAGCGCATCGGCATCACGCCGATCCTCGCCCTGTTCGTCATCGGCATGCTGTTCCTGATCCCGGTAAGATCAAGAACCTGACCGGCGCTATGCATTTCAGGTTGCAGCGGAATCGAAATGCGCTGCCTCTCGCCCTTGGCTCGAACGCGCATTCCGTTGCAGATGTTTCAACCGAAACCTGAATTGCACTAGTGCCGGAAGTGCCGAACCCCGGTGAAGACCATGGCGATGCCGTGCTCGTCGGCAGCCGCGATCACCTCGTCATCACGCATCGAGCCGCCGGGCTGGATCACCGCTTTCGCGCCCGCTTCCACGGCTGAGAGAAGCCCGTCTGCGAAGGGGAAGAACGCGTCCGACGCCACCACACAGCCCTTGGTCAGCGGTTCGGCGAGACCGAGCGCCTCGGCCGCGTCCTCCGCCTTGCGGGCGGCGATGCGAGCGGAATCGACTCGGCTCATCTGACCGGCGCCGACGCCGACCGTCGCACCGTCGCGGACATAGACGATGGCGTTCGACTTGACATGCTTGGCGACGCGGAAGGCGAATTTCATGTCAGCGAGCTCCGCCTCGCTCGGCTGGCGCTTCGTGACGCATTTCAGATCCAGATCGTCGACCACGGCGTTGTCGCGCTCCTGCTTCAGGAAACCGCCGGCGACGGACTTGACCAGGATGCCCCTGGCGCGAGGATCGGCGAGCGTGCCCGCCGTCAGCAGCCGCAAATTCTTCTTCGCCGCGACGATCGCCGCCGCCTCCTCGGTGACCGATGGCGCGATGATCACCTCGGTGAAGATCTTCACGATCTCCTCCGCCGCTTCCGCATCGAGCGTGCCGTTCAACGCGACGATGCCCCCGAAAGCCGAGGTCTGGTCACAGGAAAACGCCTTGCGATAAGCGTCCGCAAGCGACTGGCCGGTCGCGACGCCGCAGGGATTGGCGTGCTTGATGATGGCGACGGCCGGCTTCGAAGGGTCGAACTCGCTGACGAGTTCGTAGGCTGCGTCGGTGTCGTTGATGTTGTTGTAGGAGAGCGCCTTGCCCTGCAGCAGCGTGGCGGTTGCGACGCCGGGGCGCTTCTCGCCGGTGAGGTAAAGACCGGCCGCCTGATGCGGGTTCTCGCCATAGCGCATGGCAAGCGACAGCGAGCCGCCGGTGGCGTGATTCCGGCTTACCGGCGGCAGCGACAATTGCTCCGCCATGTAAGACGAGATCATCGCGTCGTAGCTCGCGGTGCGCTGGAAGGCGCGCCCGGCGAAGACCTTGCGCTTTTCGAGCGTCGAGCAGCTCTCGTTCTCCGCCATCATCTCCAGCACTTCCGGGTAGTCCGCCGGATCGGTCACAATGGTGACATAGGCATGGTTCTTCGCCGAGGCGCGCACCATCGCCGGTCCGCCGATATCGATATTCTCGATCGTGGTCGGATAATCGGAATCGGCGGCAACTACCTGCTCGAACGGATAGAGATTGATGACGACGAGGTCGAAGGGCTCGATCGCGTTCGCCTCCATCGCCGCCACATGGTCCGGATCGTCCCGCACGGCGAGCAGGCCGCCATGAACCGACGGATGCAGCGTCTTGACGCGCCCGTCCATGATTTCCGGAAAACCGGTCACGTCGGCGACATCGATCACCGGCAGACCCGCCTCAGCGATCGCCTTCTTGGTGCCTCCCGTCGACACCATCTGGACATTGCGCTGCGCCAATTCGCGCGCGAGGTCCAGCAGACCCGTCTTGTCGGAGACGGACAGCAACGCCCGGCGGATCGCGACCCGGTCGGGCGCGGGAATTTTCTTGGAAACGACAGCCATAAGCCGATCTCTCGCTACATGAATAAGGGGATCGGGCCGCTGCTAGCATGCCGACCGTCGCTTGCCTATCGGCGCGAGCCGTTTTTGCAACGAAAGATGGTCTCGCTCAGGTCTTGCGAATGACCCACTCGACCCGGTCGATCTCTGGCCACAAGGCAGAGATTACGATCTGGTGCGAACGGACCGGACCGGCAATGCCGGCGAAATGGATGGAGTCCTCGAGTAAGACATCGCCCCGGTTCGCCGTGAACAACCAGCTCTCGCCCTGGTCGGTGGCAAGATGGATCGAGCGATGGTCCTCACGCGTCGCGCGCACGACAGGGTGCAGATGGAAGCGGATGTCGAACTGCCGTTGCGGCGGGTTGCCGGACTTGCCATTGCGCACCAGTCGGTCGCGGCCCTCAATGCGCGTGCCTTCGTCATGCAACGAGATCGCGCGCTCGTGCCACAGGCCGAACTGACGCGCATAACCGTCATGTTGGGCGACAAAGCCCGGCGCGGATTCGCTGTCGCGGCGCTCGATGCGCACTTTTGACGGCCCCGGCATGATCCTCTGCCGATTGGCGTGCGAGGCCGAGCCAAAGCCGGCGAAACGTGCAGACGACGTGTCGTCGACGACCAGTGTCGAATGAGCCGCGGTCAGCCGCGCCATCTCGCGGTAACTCTCGCGATAAAGGCCGTCGACGCCGGAATTGACGATCAGGCGCTGTCGTCCGCTCGACATCTCGAAGGCGAGGCAGGAAGCATGGCCTGTGAAGCCATGCGGACCGCCCGGCGCAACCCCGGTATCGGCGAGCAGCACAGTCCCGCCCCGCGCCAGGCGCTGATAGCCGGAATGCGGCATGTGACCGAGAGGCCGCGCGCCGTTCTGGTCGTGCCGCAGCACCGCCGCCGTCAGGTAGAGATTGCCGCTTCCTGCCCCGTGGAAGAGGGCGATATGGCCGTCGACATGGCGAAAGAAGCGCAAGGACGGGAACATCCGGTCGACGGCATGCACGAGCTCCTGCGGCACCGGCTTGGAGGCGGAGACGTAGCATTGCGCCAGCGGCAAGAGATCAGCGAGCAGACCCGGCAGCACGTCAGGGCAGCGGCTGGCATGGCCGCCATCGGGCAGAATCTGCGTCTTCAGCTGATACTCGAGGTTCTTGACGGCGGATTTCTCGAAACGCTGCGACGTCGGCAAGACCTGCGATGCATAGGCCAGCGCTATTCGCACATTCAGCGCGTCGAGATCGTCGCTCATCGAGCTCGCGAGGCCGCGCAGGTAGCGCACCTGGCGCGCCAGCGATCCCATGAAGCGCCGGTAGAAAATCGGGTCGCTATCGATCAGCAGCAGCCGCGAATACTGCATCCAGGCGATGACCCGAGCCGCCGTGACCTCCATCTTCCATGGATTGCCTTTGAGATTGCGCCCATGGCTCAGGATCCAGTCATTGACCAGCGCGCGCGCATTGGTGGAAGCAAGATCGCTCCCGGCCCCCTTCATGTGGCGCAGCCAGCGGAACCGGTTCAGCGCGTCCTCCCAGGCGGGAGACGGCGGAACGACGGAAAAGGGCGACGCGCCAGCCGTATCGATAACGCGTCCGGCGAAGGAGTAACGGCCCTCGTAGATATCGCGGGCGACGAGCGGATCGTTCGGGCGGAGGTCCGGCGGGACCATGACGAGGCGTTCCGGCACCGGTCCGATGAACCGCCAGGCGAATACCGGCCCTTTTTGTACGCGTCGGCGCAGCCCGGACCAGAATATTCGAACGCCCGACGCCCAATAAGCCGGGTCGTTCATAAATGTGGGTCGGCCCAAATGTTCTCCATCCCGCCGGTCATTACGAATCGAAGGATATTGATTCGCACCCGCTTTACAATCAGAGACGGCTTTCGCCCACTAGGCAAGCCGATGAAAACGGGCGGCAAAGAAACCGTCGACGCCGCTGATGGCCGGATCGCCGAGATCGATATGCGCGGGAGTTAGTCGCAGGAACCCCTCCGCGGTGATCGCATCGCCGAAACCGCGCGCCTCGTCGAGCGTGACCGGCACAATCGCGAAATCCGGATGCGCGGCGGCGAAATGCCGCGCGACCGCCTCGCCTTCGACCGGATCGAGGGAACAGTTTGAGAAGACCAGCACGCCGCCGACCCGAACCCACTGAGACGCCTTGTCGAGCATCCGCGCCTGAAGGCCGGCGAGTTTTTCGATATCGGCCGCCGACTTTGCGTAGGGAACGTCGGGATGCCTGCGCACGGTCCCGGTCGAGGAACAGGGCGCATCCAGCAACACCGCGTCGAAGCTCTCTTCCGGCGCGAACTTGAACAGGTCGGTCGCGATCGTCTGGCAGGCGTCCGACAGGCCCAGCCGTTCGAGATTACCCGCGAGACGCTTCAGCCGGTTGGCAGAGAGGTCGAGCGCGGTGACCCTGGCGCCGGCATCGGCAAGCTGCGCGGTCTTGCCGCCGGGCGCGGCGCAGCAATCGAGGGCGGTTTTGCCCGCGAGCTCTCCGAACAGGCGCGCCGGCATCGCGGCGGCGGCGTCCTGAACCCACCAGATACCGTCGGCAAAGCCGGGCAATTCAGCGATGTCGCGCGACGGTCCGGTGAGGCGAAGCGAGCCCGTCGACAGGACGACGGCCCCGAGCTTTTCCGCCCATTCGTCGGCTTTCGCCGCTTCGTCGGCCTTCAATGTCAGATCGATCGGCGCTTCCAGCCGGTGGCAGGCATCGATGGCGGCAGCTGTTTCCGGGCCGTAAATCGCATCCAGTCGATCGGCGAACCATTGCGGCGAACGAACGGGATGCTGGGCAAACTCCGCCAGCAACGCGTCCTTTTCGCGGGTCGCGCGCCTGAGCAATGCGTTGACGAGACTGGCGAAACGCCGCGAGCGCGGATCAGCCTGCGCGGATGTAACGGCGAGGTCGACGGCGCTGTGATCGGGCACATCGAGGAACAGGATCTGGGCAAGGCCCGCCAGGAGGATATTGCGCAGACCCGTCGCGCCGGCCGGAAGCGGCTTTTCGGTGAACCGGGAAACCGTCGCGTCGAGTTCACCAAGGTTGCGAAGCGCCGTGAGCAGGATCGCGCGCACAAGCGCGCGGTCACGAGGCTCCAGCGCCAGATATTGCGGATGGCCGTGGGCCTCGTCGGTGAGCCCGTCCATGGAGGATTTGGCATCGAGAATCGCGCCAAGAATGCGGTGCGCCGCCTGCCGCGCGGCCAGGCCCGGCTTGTCGGCGGCAGAAGCGGAGGCGTCAGGTCTGCGGCGTTTGTCCGGTCCCCGCTTGCGATGCGGAACGTTCAACCCCACGGCCCCTTCTTGCCGCCGCCGCCGTCGCGTCCCCATCGGGTCTGACCGGTTTTCGGGATCCCCGACGAGCCGGTTTTCGCCGGGCGGGAGAGAGGTGCTTCCACCGGTTCAGGCGACGATGCCGGCCGCTCATGCGCCTGCGTCTCCATCCGGGCCGGCCGGTCCATTTCGGCCGCCATCGCCATCAGAGCGCGAATGCGGTTTTCCGTGTCCGGGTGAGTGGAAAAGAGGTTGTCGGCGCGCTGGCCGTTGAGCGGATTGATGATGAACATATGCGCGGTTGCCGGATTGCGCTCCGCTTGCACATTGACCGTGCGGCCTGCGGCGGCGGCGAGCTTGCCGAGCGCGCTTGCCAGCCATTCCGGATTGCCGCAGATCTCGGCGCCGCGCCTGTCCGCCGAGTATTCACGCGTCCGGCTGATCGCCATCTGCACGATCATCGCCGCAAGCGGGGCAACGATCATCGCGGCGAGCACGCCAATGAAGCCGAACGGATTGTTGTTGTCGCGCGACCCGCCGAAGAAGAAGGCGAAATTGCCAAGCATGGAGATCGCGCCGGCGAGCGTCGCCGTGATCGTCATGGTCAGCGTATCGCGATGCTGGATATGAGCCAGCTCATGCGCCATCACACCGGCAACCTCCTCGCGGCTCATCCTTTCCAGCAGTCCGGTGGTCGCCGCGACGGCGGCATTTTCCGGATTGCGCCCGGTCGCAAAGGCGTTCGGCTGGTCGTTCTTGATCAGATAGACTTTCGGCATCGGCAGATTGGCGCGCTCCGCGAGCGATTCGACGATACCGTAATATTCCGGCGCATTTGCCCGATCGACTTCGACGGCATTGTACATGCGCAAAACCATCTTGTCGGAATTCCAGTAGGAGAACGCGTTCATCGCAAGCGCGATTACGAGGGCGATCATCATGCCGCCGCTGCCGCCGATCATGTAGCCGATCCCCATGAAAAGGGCGGTCATGGCGGCAATGAGCATGGCCGTTTTTATCATGTTCATCGACAGTCACTCCAAAAGGGGCGCCACGCTGGATTCCGGCGCGTCCGATCTATAATAGTGTGTGCGCGCAAGCCTGTTTTCAACCAAGAACGCCGAACCGGCGGCAAAGACGGAAAACGATGAGCGACCCGAGTGAAACGCCGGAACCGGACACCGGTTCGAAACCGAAACAGCTCTCCCCTGCGGCCGAGCGCGCGCTGGCCGAAGCCGAGGCGCGACGCGACGAGCTGGCCGAAGCAGATAGAAAACGGCAGCGGGAGCTCGGCGGACGCGGCGGGAAGGATCCCGCCCGCTACGGCGACTGGGAAGTCAAAGGCATCGCGGTCGATTTCTAGCTCCATGTCGCCGTACCGAAACGGCACGCCGACCGCCTTTCCTGTCCCGTTTCGGCGCGCTGTCCGGAAGAGCTTGCGTTCATGCTTACGGGCTGAGCCAAAATTGCCGAACCGCATTAACCGGCCGTTCATCTCGTTTCGCGATCCGGAGCGCGGAACGCCCGAAATTAGCTATCCGACAAGGATGACGCACTAATCTCCGCATCCGCGTGGCACGCCATATGCCGGTCGACCGGCATGATCGCGCCAGAAGGAGTGTGACCGTGCGTATCGTGTTAGACCGTATCAAGGATTTCGCCAGCGACCGCCGCGGCAATTTCGGTATCATGTTCGCGGTGCTGGGAACGACGCTTCTCATGGGCTCGGCGCTGGCGATCGACGTCGCCCGCATGTTCGCCGTGCACAACAAGCTGACATTCGCCGTCGATGCCGCGGCGCTCGCCACGACCCAGGATCTGACGCTCGGGGTGGTCTCGATCGCCGATGCCGAGGTGACGGTGCGCAAGTATCTCGACGCCAATCTCGACAATCGAAACCTGACAGCCGACACGGTGACGGTCGATTCGATCACCGTGGACAAGGTCAACCGGTCGGTCGACATCAAGGCGCATACGCTGATGCCGATGACGTTTGCGGGCATTGTCGGTTACAACAATCATCGCATCGACGCCGAATCGAAGGCCAAATTCTCCAACACCGAGATCGAGGTTGTCATGGCGCTCGATATCACCGGTTCGATGGGCAACAGGATCGGCGGGTGGGGCACGCCGACAAAGCTTTCGGCGCTCCAGGACGCGGCTAATCTCGGCCTGAACACGCTGTTCGACGGCGCCAGCGTGGGCGACCGCATCCGCGTCGGGCTGGTCCCCTATTCGGAAGCAGTGAACGCCGCGCCGGTGATCGACGCGATCAAGACGACCGGGCTCACCAAGACCACCTGCAACAAAAACGGCAAGAAGTGTAAAACGGAGACCACCTATCCGGATTGCGTGGCCGAAAGGACCGGGACCGAAAAATACACCGACGCTTTCGCGACCAGCGCGGCCAAGATCACCTCCTCGGACTACAACTGCCCGAGCGCGAAAATCGTACCGCTCACGATGAACAAAGCTACGCTGAAATCCGAGATCGACGCTTTCGGCGCCGGTGGCTGCACAGCAGGTCATCTCGCTGTTGCCTGGTCCTACTACATGCTGTCGCCCAAGTGGGCAGCGGCATGGCCGGAAGGCTCCGACCCGGAAGCCTATGACAAGCCCGGCGTCAGCAAATATGCGATCATCATGACCGACGGCGAATTCAACACATTCGAGACCGGCGGCTATTCCTGCTCAAATTCCGGTGCGAACTGGTCGGAGACCTATGCCGAAAACCTCTGTTCGGCGATGAAGAACAGCGGAATCAAGATCTACTCCATCGCCTTCGCTGCCGGCTCGGATGCGGAAGCTCTGATGAAGAAATGCGCTTCCACGTCGGCCGGCGAGAAACTCTACTACAACGCCACTGATGAAGCGGATCTCAAAGCCGCGTTCCTCGAAATCGCACGGGACATCAAGGGGCTCAGACTGGTCAACTGACCGACTGGAAAAAACCCGCAATATGAAAAGGCCGCCCTTTCGGGCGGCCTTCGCAATTCCGGGAACCGGACGGTCGTCGGACCGTGACGCCTCGGCGTCAATCCGGTTGCAAGGGGTAACTGTCCGTCAGAGGCTGCTCCGACGGAGTAAGACCCGCATAGACCGTCCCGGAACCATAGAATCACTCGACATCGGATCACCTCCTTTCAATTGTTGAAGACACCAACAATGTGGAACGCTATCCGCTCGAGCGCAAGGGGCGGCGCAAAAATGCCACCGCCTTTCGCGCGTTACCGGATTAGACGCAATTCGCCTTGAGCGGCGCCCAGTTCGACAGCGTGTAGTTTCCTGCGCCCTTGGCCGCGATGCGATACTGCGTGTCGATCGCGTTGACGATGACCATGTTCTGGGAGATCTCGGCCACGTAGAGGCCATTGACCTTCTTCGTGTTGACCACCTGCGGAACGCTGGCGCCCTGGCCGTGCCGGATCATCATGTAAGTAACCGGGCCGGCCTTGTTCGTGTAGATCCAGGCCTTCAGCTTGGCTTGCGCCGGGCAGACGCCGGTGGGCGACTTGATCGCGACCATCGCGGATTTCACCTTGAGCGGACCGGTTCCGCCGCCACTCTGTATATCGCCGATACCGGCCATGGCGCTTGTTGCGGTCGCGGCGGCGATCAGGGCAAGAAGAATGCGTTTCATGTCTTTCTCCATCAAGTATGTCTCCGGCTCGGCCGGGAGGCATGTTTCTCTTTGGAAAAGAAAATGGCACGGGCGACAAAGGCCGCCTGTGCCACAGGTCACACCGCTCAAAGAACGATGACAGGCTGTACTCAGCCCTTCTTGTTCTGCCGGTTCTCGATCAGATCGTCGACAACCGAGGGATCGGCCAGCGTCGAGGTGTCGCCGAGCGCCGAGAAATCGTCCTCGGCGATCTTGCGCAGGATGCGGCGCATGATCTTGCCCGAACGGGTCTTCGGCAGACCCGGCGCGAACTGGATCTTGTCCGGTGAGGCGATCGGCCCGATCTCGGTGCGCACATGCTTGACCAGTTCCTTGCGCAGATCGTCCGACCCTTCCTGTCCCTCCATCAGGGTGACATAGCAATAGATGCCCTGCCCCTTCAGGTCGTGCGGATAGCCGACAACGGCCGCCTCGGAGACCGCATCGTGGCTGACGAGCGCGGATTCCACCTCGGCCGTGCCCATGCGGTGGCCGGAAACGTTGATTACGTCGTCGACGCGCCCGGTGATCCAGTAATAGCCATCGGCGTCGCGACGGCAGCCGTCACCGGTGAAATACTTGCCCTTGTAGGCGGAGAAGTAGGTCTGAACGAACCGCTCGTGATCGCCATAGACCGTGCGCATCTGGCCAGGCCAGGAATCGATGATGCACAGATTGCCGTCCGCCGTGCCTTCCAGAACGTCGCCATCCGCATCGACCAGTTGCGGCTGTACGCCGAAGAAGGGGCGTGTCGCGGAACCCGGCTTCAGATTCGTCGCGCCCGGCAGCGGCGTGATCATGATACCGCCGGTCTCGGTCTGCCACCAGGTGTCGACGATCGGGCAGCGCTTCTCGCCGACGATGTTGTAATACCATTCCCAGGCTTCCGGATTGATCGGCTCACCGACCGAGCCCAGCGTGCGCAGGCTCTTGCGCGACGTCTTCTTCACATGCTCGTCGCCGGCGCCCATCAACGCGCGGATCGCGGTCGGCGCCGTGTAGAAGATGTTGACCTGATGTTTGTCGATGACGTCCCAGAAGCGCGACGGCGACGGATAGGTCGGCACGCCCTCGAACATCAGCGTTGTCGCACCATTGGCGAGGGGGCCATAGACGATATAGGAATGGCCGGTCACCCAGCCGACATCGGCACCGCACCAGTAAATGTCGCCGTCCTGATAATCGAAGACATATTGATGCGTCATCGACGCGTAGACGAGATAGCCGCCGGTCGTGTGCAGCACGCCCTTCGGCTTGCCGGTCGAGCCTGACGTGTAGAGGATGAAGAGCGGATCCTCGGCCTTCATCTTGGCCGGCGGGCAGTCCGGTTTCGCCTTGGCGATCGCCTCGTGATACCAGATGTCGCGATCTTCGAACCATTCGATCTTGCCGGCGGTGCGCTGAACGACGACCACCTTGTCGACGACGACGTCGTTGCGCTCGGCGATTTCGATGGCAAGATCGGTGTTGTGCTTCAGCGGGATTTTCTTGCCGCCGCGCAGCCCCTCATCCGCGGTGATGACGAAACTCGATTTGCAGTCGATGATGCGCCCGGCGAGTGCGTCCGGCGAAAAGCCGCCAAAGACGATGGAGTGGATCGCGCCGATGCGCGCGCAAGCCAGCATCGCGAAGGCGGCTTCCGGGATCATCGGCATATAGATGGTGACGCGGTCGCCCTTCTTGACGCCGTTCGACTTCATCACATTGGCGAGCCGGCAAACCTTGTCGTAGAGCTCGTTATAGGTGATGTGCTTGTCGTCGTAGGGGTTGTCGCCTTCCCAGATGATCGCCGTCTGGTTGCCACGCTTTTTCAGGTGACGGTCGATGCAGTTATAGGCGACATTGGTGACGCCGTCCTCGAACCATTTGATCGAGACCTTGCCCTTGAAGCTGGTGTTCTTGACCTTGGTGTAGGGCTTGAACCAGTCGATGCGCTTACCGTGCTTGGCCCAGAATTTCTCCGGCGAGGAGATGCTCTGATTGTACCATTTCAGATATTTATCATCGTCGATCAACGCCCGCTTTTTGGCGTCGGGCAATACTCGATAGACTGGACTGGACATTCAAACCCTCCCGGAATTCGTCAAATTGTCTGTGGCGCGCGTGGCACGAAATACGCCTCCTCCATGCCCGAATGCGCATAATGTGTGCGGTTTATAACGTGTAAGTCCATAGGTAAATTAGACCAACGGCGCTGATCGCCCGGCCGGCCCCAGCGCGCCCGCGACAAAACGCACCGCGGGTCTTTCCCGCGATGCGTTGTCGCAATCCGACATTCCCCGACGAACCCGCGGGGATCTCGGGTCAGGCGGCGAGCGCCGACCGAGTGTCGGCTTTGCGCGCCGCCGCCGGCCTGTCGAGCTTCATGTCTGCGATCGCCTCCGTGAGCGCCAAGTCCAGCCTCGTATGCGGCTCCGGACCGATCAGCGCTTCGAGCCGATCATTGGCAAGCGAATGCGGAACGCGCCACAGATAGGACATCTTCACGACTTCGCGCAGGACCGGATTGAACAGCCCGACGATGCGCATCACGGTCCAAGGCACAGTCGAGCGTTTCAGCCGGCGGCCGACCGCCTTTTCCGCCGCGGCGTGGAATTCGTCGCCGGTTACCGCATGGCCGCGGAAGTGCAGCGTCGTGAACGGCGAAAGCTCCTCACGTTTCGCGGCGACGCGCGCGAAGGTTTCGCCCAAGTCAGGCAGATAGGCGAAGGCGTGCACAGTCCGCCATCCTCCCGGCCATGTGAACCTGTCCTTCTTCAGATCCTTCAGGATCATCAGATCGAGCCAGGTTTCCGGACGACCCCCACCGAAAAAATCTCCTGCCCGGATGACAATCGTCCGAACGCCCTTTTCTAACGCCGCGCGCTCATAGAGCGCTTCCATGGCAATGCGCAGCCGCGCCTTTTCGGTATCGCCGCTCATCGGCGCATTCTCGTCCGTATCCGGACGGATCCCATAGCCGTAGTTGTAGACATTGCCGGGGATCATCACCGTCGCGCCCGCGGCCTCGGCCGCAGCGAGAACGTTTTCGGCAAGCGGCAGCACCGTGTTTGACCAGTCGTTATAAGCCGGGTTGAGCGTATGCACGATGACATCTGCACCGGCGCAGGCTGAGGTTAGTGCGGCGCGATCGTAAGCGTCCGCCTCGACAGGTTCGATGCCGGGCGCGAGCGTACGCACCTTGGCCCCGCGCGCGACGCCCTTCACCCGCCAACCGGCCTTGAGAAACGCTCTCGCCACCGCATCGCCGTTGCGTCCGGCGGCTCCGAGAATAGCGACTGTCTGCATGATCTTACTCCTTCGTCTGAATTGGATGCAGACGAAATAGGAAATTCGTTTCCAAATGAATATGAAGGAGATCGGAGACATGCTATTCAATTATGAATGGATAATCGCCGCTTCGACTGGAACCTGATCAAGAGTTTCCTCGCCGTACTCGACGCCGGCACGCTGTCCGGCGCAGCTGTCGCTACGGGCACTTCGCAACCGACGCTCGGCCGCCACATCGACGAGTTCGAGGCGTTGACCGGGCTGGTGCTGTTCGAGCGCGGCCGCTCCGGCATGAAGCCGACGCAGAATGCGCTGGCGCTCGCCGAGGAAGCGCGCGCCATGCAGGCCGGCGCAGACTGCCTAGCGATGGCCGCTGCGGGCCGGGAAACGGCAGTCGAAGGCACGATCCGGATCACCGCTTCCGAAGTCGTCTCGACCTTTCTGCTACCGGAAATCCTTGTCGCGCTCGCGGAAGAGGAACCCGCGCTGGAGATCGAACTCGTCGCCAGCGATTCCGTGCAGAACCTGCTCGCCCGGGACGCCGACATCGCCGTACGCATGGTCCGTCCGGTGCAGAACGACCTGATCGTCCGCAAGGTGAATGACGCCGCGATGGGCGCGTTCGCCCATCGCGACTACCTGGAAAAACACGGTACGCCGACCGCGCTCGAAGACGTCTTTTCCCATCGCGTCATCGGGCAGGACAGGGGCGACCTGATCCTGCGCGGCATGGCGGCGCTCGGCGTATCCAGCGAACGCGCGGCTTTTGCGTTCAGGACCGACCATCCGATCGCCTCATGGGAATTGCTGCGAGCCGGCGCCGGGATCGGGTTCGCGCAGGTCGCGATCGCCGCCCGCGCGCCCGAACTCGTGCGCATCCTGCCGGGACTGCACATAGAGCCGCTGCCCTACTGGCTCTGCTCGCACCGCGAACTGCGCCACAGCGCCAAGGTCCGACGCGTCTATGATTTCCTTGCCGAACGGCTCGCAGCGCTGCCGCTCGGTTAGGGACGAAGCGCGCGCAGGGACAGGGAAAGAAGCGCGGTCAGCACAAGCACCGCCGAGAAGCCGGCGAAAATCGTCCCCAGTCCGGTGTGTTCGGCGATAAAACCCAGCACCGCCGGCGCGGTCAGCGCGCCCGAATAGCCGAACGCCGTGACGACGCCGATCCCGATCGCCGGCTCGACCCCGGGAAAGCGTCCGCCGGCGGAAAAGATGATCGGAACCATATTGGCGAGCCCGAGGCCGCAAACCAGGAAACCCGCGATCACCATCGGAAGGCCCGGGGCAAGACCGGCAACCGCGAAACCTGCCGAGGCCACCAGTGCCGAGATAAAGAAGGTTTTGCCATCGCCAAGCCGGTTGCGCAGCGCATCGCCGAAAAAGCGCATCAGTGCCATGGTCGCCGAAAAGGCCGCGAAAGCATAGCCCGCGACCGCGACAGGCGCCGCATGATCCTTGGCGAGATAGAGCGCGCTCCAGTCGAGGATCGCACCTTCCGGCACGAAGGAGAGGAAGGCGCACAGGCCGAGCATGTAGATGCCGATGCCCGTCGGGATCATGGCGACCAGCCGTCCGGATTTCGGGCGATCGCTGTCCCCGCCATTATCGACAGCGAGGAGCTTGCGGTCGTCCATGTAATAGAACTGCGCCACGATAACGAGGATGCCGGTCAGGACGAGCACGCCGAGCGAGTGGCCGAGTTCGCCGTAGCGCGCCAGCATCCATCCGCCGAGCGGCGCGCCGGTCAGCCCGCCCAGGCTCCAGAACCCGTGGCAGGACGACATGATGGCGGTGCCGCGCGCCTTTTCGACGCTGACGGCGTTGGCATTCATGGCTCCGTCCATCGCGCCCATAAAGACGCCGAGCCACAGCATGGATAGCGCGGTCGCAAAGAGATTGGGCGACAGCGAAATGAACAGCAGACCCGGCGCCAGCATATAAGAGGTCCAGCGCACCACCGAGGCGGAACCGTAACGCGTCGTCAGCACCGCCCCTGTCAGAAGCGCGACCAGCGCACCGAGGCCGAACATGATGACCAGCGCGCCCAGCACCGATTCCGAAATCGCCAGCCGTTCTGCCAGCACCGGGATCTTCGGCGCCCAATGCCCGACCACGAAGCCGTTGGCGTAAAAGGCCGCCGACACCGCCCAGCGGGAGGATGTCCGGTAACGCGGGCCCGTCGCCATGCCGCCGGGAAGCGGACCGAGAAGCTGCGTATCGCTCATTGTGCGCACCGCCTGACATCTGCGCCCGCCTTGCGGAAGGCCGCGACCGCATTTTCGGGGGTATCCGCCTCGACGAGAACCGCCGTGCAGTCGGCAAGTTCCATGACTTTGAATGGCGCTGCCGTCATGATCTTCTCCGTTGTCACAGGCGCGATGGTGATAGCGCTCACCTCCGAAATGGCACGTTTGAAACTGGCGTCTTCCGCATGGAACGCGGTGATCCCGGCTTGCGCATCCGCGCCGCAGGCGCCGAGAAAGCAGATATCGGGCCGGACATTCCGCGCCGCCTGCATGGCCTCCGCCCCGATGGCCGCGCCAACCGTCCGATTAACCAGCCCGCCCAGAACGACGACATCGCAATCGCCGCGCAACGTCAGCGCGCTGGCGATCTGCGGCGCATTGGTGATGCAGGTAATGCCGAAATCGCGCGGCAGCGCATCGGCAATGGCGAGATTGGTGGAGGCCGCATCGAGAAAGACGCAAGCGCCCTCGTCAACCCATTTCACCGCCTCGCGGGCCAACGCCGCCTTCGCCTCAACCGATTGCCCGGCGCGTTTCGACAGGGTCGTCGCGGCGGAGGCAGGCAATCGCAACGCGCCGCCATAGACGCGCTCGCAGACGCCGCGGGCCGAAAGATCGCGCAGGTCACGCCGAATCGTGTCTTCGGAAACGCCGAGCTCGCGCGCCAGATCGGCCGCGATCACCTTTCCGGTGTCCTGAAGTCGGCTGGAGATGAGATCGAGCCTTTCGCCCGGAAGCATCGTCATATGCAAATCCTCAATCGTGCATAATCGTGCATAATTCGGCAAAAACGCGGAGTCAATCGTTTCTGCGTCTTCAGTTCGCGGCGGGTCTCGAACCGGCCGCCGGGAACCTGGCGATCACTGCGGCGTTGTCGATGCAAACAGAGCGAAAGGAACGCCCATGTCTGTCGGCACAATTCTTCTGATTATCCTGATCCTGCTTCTGATCGGCGCAATCCCCACCCGCGCCCGCTTCGGTAACGCGCCGATGGGCATCATCGGCACGATCCTGGTGATCGTCCTTATCCTGATGCTGCTGGGGCAAATCTGACCGATTGAAAAACGGCCAGCCGGAGTTCCGACTGGCCGTTTTTCTGAACCGCTTTTGGGGATTCCTATCCGTAAACCACCAGCAGGTCCTTCGCGTCGATCTGGTCGCCGGCCTTGACGAGGACTTCGGCAATCGTGCCGTCGCGCTCGGCATGGATGGCGGTTTCCATCTTCATCGCTTCGATCGAGACCAGCACGTCTCCTGCCTTGATCTCCTGACCGGCGGACACGCCGATCGTCGAGATCACGCCCGGCATCGGCGCACCGACATGGTTGTCGTCCCCCGGATCGGCCTTGCGCCGGATCGCGGCGCCGCCCGCGCCATGCGCCCGGTCGGGAACCTTGATGCGCCTCGGCTGACCGTTGAGCTCGAAGAACACGGTGACCATGCCCTTCTCGTCCGTCTCACCGACAGCAAGGCAGCGAATGACCAGCGTCTTGCCCTTCTCGATCTCGGCGAAAACCTCCTCCTCGCTGCCCAGCCCGTAGAAATAGACCGGCGTCGGCAGCGACGAGACAGGACCGTAAAGCTCCTGCGCATGCGCGAAGTCGGTAAAGACCTTCGGATACATGAGGTATGAGGCGAATTCGAACTCGGTCAGTTCGCGTTCAAGCTTCTCCTCGATTTGCCTGCGCATCGCATCGAGATCGGCCGGCGGCAGCAGCGAGCCGGGAACCTCCGTATAGGGTTTCTCGCCCTTCAGAACTTTCTTCTGGATACCCTCCGGCCAGCCCGACGGCGGCTGCCCGAGGTCGCCGCGCATCATCGAGACGACCGAATCCGGGAAGGCGATATCCTTGTCCGGATTGGTGACGTCTTCGACGGTCATGTCCTGGCTGACCATCATCAGCGCCATGTCGCCCACGACCTTAGATGAAGGCGTCACCTTGACGATATCGCCGAACATCATGTTGACGTCGTGATAGGCGCGCGCCACCTCGTGCCAGCGGGTTTCAAGCCCCAGCGAACGCGCCTGCTCCTTGAGATTGGTGAACTGCCCGCCGGGCATCTCGTGCAGATAGACCTCCGAAGCCGGAGACTGCGAGATGTTCTCGAAGGCCGCGTATTGGGCGCGCACGGCTTCCCAGTAGTAGGAAATCTTGCGGATCCATTCGGAATCGAGCTCCGGATCGCGCTCCGTTCCCTTCAGCGCTTCGACGATTGAACCGAGGCAGGGCTGCGACGTGTTGCCGGACAGCGAATCCATCGCCGCGTCGACCGCGTCGACGCCGCTTTCCACAGCGGCCAGCACGGTGGCCGCCGCAATGCCCGACGTGTCGTGGGTATGGAAATGGATCGGCAGGTCGGTCGCTTCGCGCAGGGCCTTGAACAGCACGCGTGCCGCCGCCGGCTTCAGAAGGCCCGCCATGTCCTTGACCGCCAGCATGTGCGCGCCGGCTTTTTCCAATTCCCCGGCGAGGTCGACATAGTATTTCAGGTCGTATTTGGGCCGCGCCGAGTTGAGGATATCGCCGGTGTAGCAGATCGCGGCTTCGCAGATCTTGTTCTCCTCGGCGACCGCCTCCATCGAGACGCGCATATTGTCGACCCAGTTCAGGCAGTCGAAGACGCGGAACAGGTCGATACCGCCGGCCGCGGCCTGACGCACGAAATGCTTGACCACATTGTCCGGATAATTGGTGTAGCCGACGCCGTTGGCTCCGCGCAGCAGCATCTGCAGGAGCAGGTTCGGAACCTGCTCGCGGATTTTTTCGAGCCGCTCCCACGGGTCCTCGGTGAGGAAGCGCATCGCGACGTCGAAGGTAGCGCCGCCCCAGCATTCCAGCGACAGAAGCTGCGGCAGGACGCGCGCATAGCAACCGGAAATCTTGACGATATCTTCAGTGCGCATGCGCGTCGCGAGCAGGCTCTGGTGGCCGTCGCGCATGGTGGTATCGGTCAGATAGACCTGGTTTTCGGCGCGCAGCCATTTGGCGAAACCCTCTGGTCCGAGCTCGTCGAGCTTGCGCTTGGTGCCGCCTTCCGGGATCTTGATGCCCGGCCAGGGCACGATTGGCGGCGCGGCGTCTGCTGGCGGCGACGGCCGGCCCTTGGTTTCCGGATGCCCGTTGACCGTTACATCGGCCAGATAGGTCAGGATCTTCGTCGCGCGGTCGGCGCGCTTAACCTGCTCGAACAGTTCCGGCGTCGTGTCGATGAACTTCGTCGTATAGGTGTTGTTGCGGAATTTCTCGTGGCCGATGATCGCCTCGAGGAAGGTCAGGTTCGTCGCAACGCCGCGGATACGGAACTCCCGCAGCGCGCGGTCCATGCGCAGGATTGCTTCCTGCGGCGTCGGCGCCCAGGCAGTGACCTTTTCGAGCAACGGGTCGTAGAAGCGGGTGATCACCGCGCCCGAATAGGCGGTGCCGCCATCGAGACGAATGCCGAAGCCGGTCGCTCCGCGATAGGCGGTGATGCGACCGTAATCCGGGATGAAGTTCTGCTCCGGATCCTCGGTGGTAATGCGGCACTGCAGGGCATGGCCGTTGAGCTTGATGTCCTCCTGCGCCGGAACGCCGGATTCCGGCGTCCCGATGGCCGCGCCTTCGAGGATGTGGATCTGCGCCTTGACGATGTCGATGCCGGTGACTTCCTCGGTCACCGTGTGCTCGACCTGGATGCGCGGATTGACCTCGATGAAATAGAATTTGCCTGTGTCGGCATCCATCAAATACTCGACGGTACCCGCGCCGATATAGCTCGTCGCATTGGCTATACGCAGCGAATAACCGGCCAGTTCGGCACGCTGCTCGGCGGTCAGATAAGGCGCCGGCGCGCGTTCCACGACCTTCTGGTTGCGCCGCTGGATCGAGCAATCGCGCTCGAACAGGTGAACGGCGTTGCCATGCGTGTCGCCAAGAATCTGGCTTTCCACATGGCGCGCATTCTCGACCAGCTTCTCCAGATAGACTTCGTCCTTGCCAAAGGCGGCCCGTGCCTCGCGCTTGGCTTCCGTCACTTCGCGCTCGATCTCACTCTCGGAACGGATCACGCGCATGCCGCGCCCGCCGCCGCCCCAGGATGCCTTCAGCATCACCGGATAGCCGACTTCCAGCGCCATCTTCTTCACGACGGCCATGTCGTCGGGCAGCGGCTCGGTCGCCGGGACGACCGGCACGCCCGCCGAAACAGCGAGATTGCGCGCCGCGACCTTGTTGCCGAGCGACCGCATCGTTTCCGGTTTCGGCCCGATGAAGGTGACGCCGGCCTCGGCGCAGGCTTCGACGAATTCCGGGCTTTCCGACAGGAGACCGTAACCCGGATGGATCGCGTCGGCGCCGGAGATGCGCGCGACGCGGAGCACCTCCTCGATCGACAGGTAGCTCTCGATCGGCCCCAGATCGCGGTCGAGATGCGGGCCGCGGCCGACCTGATAACTTTCGTCCGCCTTGAACCGGTGCAGCGAGTATTTATCTTCCTCGGCCCAGATGGCGACAGTTTTTATTCCAAGTTCATTGGCCGCGCGAAACACGCGAATAGCGATTTCCGAACGGTTGGCGACGAGAATTTTCTTGATGGCCAAGGATTCTACCCCGGTCTGGCGTGGAGGTCAGACGGAATCTTTAGCCTCAATTATTGTGCAGCGCAAACGAGACTCTGTACCCAGGGTCAGCCGGCCTCGGCCAACAGCCGCCCGAAGGAGGCCCGAATGCCATGCGGCGCGCGACGGGCGACGAAGGCCGCGACCCGCGCGTAGCGTTCCGGATCCGGCGCGATATCGGCCTTCGCGCCGATCCGAGCCCAGACAGCGAGGAAGAGCACCTGGCCCGTCAGATCCATGAAATCATACGCCAACGGAGCGAAGTTCGCGGCCTCGCGAACCATGTGGCGCGCCTGCACCCAGAGATCGCCAGCCGCGCGGACGGTGTCCGAGCCGGTCTCGTCGGCGATTTGCGCAATCAGCTTCTCGAAGGCCATCGCGCCGCCGCCGACTCGCAGCCCCCGGCCGGCCAGCGCGCCGGCATGAATACCGTTGGTGCCTTCGTAGATCGCCGTGATGCGAGCGTCTCGATAGGTCTGCTCGACCCTGTATTCGCGCAGGAAGCCGTAACCGCCGAGCACCTGCGCGCCGAGCTCCGCCGAACGCATGGCGGCTTCGGTGCAGAAAACCTTGGCGACCGGCGTCAGGAATTCGACCAGATCCCGGTTTTCTCCGGTTTCCAGATAGACCAGCGCGAGATGGGCGATCGCACGCGCGCCCAGCCCGAGCGAATCCATCTCATCGAGCATGCGGCGAACATCCGCGTGGTCCTCGATCTTTACCGGCCATCCGTCCGCCAGACGTCCCTGCACACGTTCCGCTGCATAGGCGCGGGCGATATCAAAGGCGCGCGAGGCATGCGCCGCGCCCTGCAGCGACACGTCGAGACGGGCATGATTCATCAGGGTGAACATCGCCTTCAGCCCCTCGCCCGCCTTGCCGATCAGCTCCGCCTCGGCGCCGTCAAATACCATCTGGCAGGTCGGCGAGGCATGAAGCCCCATCTTCTCCTCGATGCGCGCGACAGAAACGCCATTACGCGTTCCATCCGCCTTCTCGGAGGGGCACAGGAACAACGACAGCCCCTTGATGCCGTCGTCGGAGGTTCTCGCCAGGACGAGATGCAGGATCCCCGCGCTGGCGTCCTGGTCGCCGCCGGAAATGAAGATCTTCTCGCCGTCGATGCGCCACCCATCGCCGGCCTCGACGGCACGGCAGCGGATGCGCGAAAGGTCGGAGCCGGCGCCCGGCTCGGTCAGGCACATCGTCGCCAGCCAGTCGCCGGCCGCCAGCGGCGGGATCATTTTCGCCTTCTGGTCTTCAGTGCCGAAGGCGAGAATAGTGCGGATTGCGCCCGGCACGAGGCCAGCGACCATCTGCATGGAATGGCAGGCGCCGGAAAAGATCTCGCTGACGATGCCGGCGATCGCTCCACCGATCGCCTGTCCGCCGAATTCCTCCGGCGCGGTCAGGCCCGGCCATCCCTGTGCGACATAAGCCTTGTAGGCATCGACGAAACCGTCCGGAAGGCGCACGCGGCCATTCTCGAGCCGCGCGCCCTGGATATCGCCGAGCTCGTCCAGCGGCGCGATCTCGCCTTCCGCGAAAGCCGCGAAATGACCGGCGATCTCGCGGGCGAAATCCGCGTCCCAATCCGCGATGCGCTTCGCTCCGGCGATTTCGTCGAGCGAGAAGAGAATGTCGTCAATCGGCGCTTCAAAGGGTTTCATACACAGGTCCTCAAATATGGATCTTTGCCAGTGCGGGTCATCGCGCTCCTCCCAGTGCACTGCGTTCTATCTTTCGCAGAGCCGAAAACAGCGTCGACTTTTCACTGTCGTCGAGGCCGGCAAGAAGCGTCTCCTCATGCGCCCGCGCCGCGGCGAAAGCCTTCTCCAGCAGTTCCCGCCCCGCACGTGTCGCGCGGAGCGCGTGGGTGCGCCGATCGTTCGGCGCGGGATTGCGGGCGATCCAGCCGTTCTTTTCCAGGTCGTCGATGATAGTCACCAGGTTCGACCGCTCGATTGCGAGCGCGCCGGCAAGCTGCGTCTGGCTGAGATCGGGATTGTCGACTATGAGAATAAGCGCCGTGAACGTCATCATGCGCAGGCCGTAGGGTTCGAGAACCCGCGCAAGATCGGCCTTCACCACATTGAAGGTGCGTTTCATCGAGTAACCGGCAAAGGACCGCAGTGACTCGTCGGATATGGACTCGGAAGCGCCGGAATGGACTGCCGCGGCTGCACTCGTTTTTGTCACGTCGAAAATCTCCCGGCAGTCCGATACTATGTATAATTGTTATAAGCAATAACAATTAGGATGGACGAAAGTCGGCATGCCCGGAGGCCGGACCGCCTCAGGCCGGGATCAGAAACAGGGTAATAGCGGGGAAAAGCACCAGGATGGCGACGCGCACGATGTCCGACCCGACGAAGAACATGACGCTCTTGTAGGTCTGGGTTATCGGCGTCTCCCGATCCATCGCATTGATGATGAACAGGTTCATGCCGACCGGCGGCGTGATCAATCCGACCTCCACGACAATCAGCACGAGGATGCCGAACCAGATCGCCAGATGGTCATGTGTCATGCCGAAATCGAGCGCGCTGATCACCGGAAAGAAGATCGGGATCGTCAGCAGGATCATCGACAGGGAATCCATCAGGCAGCCGAAGATCAGGTAGAAGACCAGGATCAGCACCAGCACGAACCACGGGCTAAAGCCCTGGCTGACGACGAAGCTCGACAATTCCTGCGGCACCTGGCTGAGCGCCAGGAAGGAATTGTAGAAGCCGGCGCCGAGTACGATGAAGAAGATCATCGCGGTCGACATCGCCGTCGAGATGATGCTGTCGCTGAAGACCTTCCAGTTGAGATTGCCGGAGACGAGCGCGATCAATCCCGTGCCGGCCGCACCGACCGCGGCCCCTTCGGTCGGGGTGAACCAGCCGAGATAGATGCCGCCGACCACGACGAGGAAGACGATCAGCACCGGCCACACATCGATCAGCGCCTTGAAACGCTCCGAATAGGGCTGGCGCTCACGCGTACCGGCCGCATCGGGATAGAGCCGGACATAGATCGAGATCGTGATCATGTAACCGATTGCCGCGAGCACGCCTGGCACGAAGGCCGCGAGGAACAGTTTGGCGATGTTCTGTTCGGTCAGTATCGCGTAGATCACCAGGATGACGGAAGGCGGGATCAGGATGCCGAGCGTGCCGCCGGCCGCGAGCGTCGCGGTCGAGAATCCGCCCGAGTAGCCGTAGCGCCGTAGCTCCGGCAGAGCCACCCGGCTCATCGTCGCCGCAGTGGCGAGCGAAGAGCCGCAGATCGCGCCGAAGCCCGCGCAGGCGCCAACGGCGGCCATGGCGACGCCGCCACGGCGATGGCCTAGCCAGCTTTCCGCCGCCTTGAACAGGGCTTGCGACATGCCCGACAGCGTCGCGAACTGGCCCATGAGAAGAAACATCGGAATGATCGACAGCGAGTAGCTCGAAAATGTCGTGTAGGTCTCCGTCTTCAGCTTCGCCATGAACATGGCCGAGCCGCCCATGGCGAAATAGAGACCGCCAATTCCGCAGAGCATCATCGCGAGCCCGATGGGCGCGCGCAGGAAGATCAGGACAAGCAGGACGGGGAAGGACAGGTATCCCAGTTCGAGCATGCTCAATGCACCGCTCCTTCCGTCCGCGGCATATGGCTCCTGCCGGTAACCAGCATGAGTATGCGGGCGATGGCGCAATAAACGCCAACGATGGCTGCGGCGACCGAGCCGATGAAACTGGCCAGATAGGCCCACCAGATCGGAAACTGCAGCAGGAAGGTCGTCTCGCCATTGTTCATTTTGGAGAGAAGCCCCTCATAGAGCCGCCAGCTGATCAGTACGAGCAGGCCGGCGAGAACGACTTCCCAGAAGGCGACGATGGCCCGATTGGCCGTTTTCGGTACCAGATTGGTGAAGATGTCCACCGTCGCATGGCCGCCATGCAGCTGGCAGATCGGCAGGAAAGCGAAAATCGAGAAAGCGATGCCGGCCTCGACCATCTCGAAATCGCCTTTCACCGGGCCGAAATTCTTCAGCATGTCGGCGACGGCCGGGGCGAAAGCCGTAACGAAATCGGAGTGACCGAGCGTGTTCAACCCGCGACCGGCAACACTGACGCAAACCAGCACGACCAGCGCGGTCAGGACGAGCCCGCCGGCAAGCGCCATCATGCGGGCCAGCCACTCCATCGTCTTGATAATCAAAGCCTCTCCCCCAAGCGTTCCGGCATTTGGCAACCGCCCCGAAGTGTCCGCTTCGGGGCGGCCACAGCCTTAGTTGCCGTCAGTATACTTGGCAATCAGCGCTTTGGCTTCCTCGAGCAGTCCGGTGCCGTCGAGGCCTTTTTCATCCATTTCCTTGACCCAGGCGTCGATCGTCGGCGCCGATGCGTCACGCCATTCCTGGACCTCGTCCGGCGTCAGCACCATGATGTTGTTGCCGCGATCTTCCGCGATCTTGCGAATAGGCGCGTCATAGGCAGCCATCGTCTTGCCGGCAAAGGCGGAGAATTCCAGACCGGAATTGTCGTCGATGACCTTTTTCAGATCGTCCGGAAGGCTTTCGTAGCGATCCTTGTTCATCGCGAAGATGAAGGACGTCGTGTAGAGCGACGCATCGCCGAACTCGGTGTGATTGGAGACCAGTTCCGGCACCTTGAGAATACCGGCGACTTCCCACGGAATGACCGTGGCGTCGACCACGCCCTTCGACAGCGCTTCCGGGATCGCCGGAACCGGCATGCCGACCGGCGTGGCGCCCATGGACGAGAACATCATGTTGGTCACGCGGGTCGGCGCGCGCAGCTTGACGCCGTTCAGATCTGCGACGGTCTTGATGGGCTCTTTCGAGTGGATGATGCCCGGGCCGTGGACCCACACGCCGATCGTGTGAAAGTCCTTGAAGTCGTCGTCGAGCATGTATTTGGAGGCAATATCCCAATAGGCCTTCGACGTCGCCTCGGCATTCGTCATCATGAATGGCAGTTCGAACACTTCCGCGCGCGGGAACCGGCCTGGCGTGTAACCGGCGACCGTCCAGATGATGTCGGCGATGCCATCAATGGCCTGGTCGATCAGTTCCGGCGGCGTACCGCCGAGCTGCATGGACGGGAAACGCTGGATCTTGATGCGGCCGTCGGATTCGGCCTCGACCTTGTCGGCCCAGACGTCGAGGACGTATTTCGGGACGTTGGCCTGCGCCGGCAGAAACTGATGCAGGCGAAGCGTCACTTCCTGTGCCGTCGCGGGAGCCGCGCTGAAGCCGGCTGCGAGCGCGGCCGCGCCTGCGAGAGCCAACAGGTTTCTACGCATAAACTTCATGGGGTTTCTCCTCCTCCTTTAGAAGCCGAAGGCCGGTTTAACCGGGTTTCACGGCAAAGTGCTACAATTTTTTTGCCAATCGGGGTATTTTTCGTAACATAACGAGGCAAACGGCAATGCCGCTCGACCGGCTACTCCGCAGGGCCGATCGTCAGGCCGATGGGGTCGAGACCATCGATCCCTCCAGTGATGACATCGCCTTCGACCACGGGGCCAACGCCGGCCGGCGTGCCGGTCATGATCAGATCGCCCGGTCCGAGATGATAGAAGCCGGAGAGATGGCTGATGATCTCGTCGACCTTCCAGATCATGTCGGAGAGATGCGAGTCCTGCCTGGACTTGCCATTGACTTCCAGATGGATCCGCTGGTCGGCAACAGCGCCGAAATCGGCGGTCTTGCTGATCGGGGCAAGAACCGCCGAATGCTCGACATCCTTGCCGAGATCCCAAGGGCGTTGTTTGGACCGTTCGGCGATCTGCAGGTCGCGCCGCGTCATGTCGAGACCACAGGCGTAACCGTAGATCGCCGCCATGGCCTCGTCGCGCTTCGCCTTGAAAACAGGCTTTCCGAGCGCCAGCACCAGTTCCATTTCGTAGTGAAAATTCTGCGTCCCTGGCGGATAGGGGATCGTGGATCCGCTCGGCTGCGCCATGAAAGCCGACTTGGTGAAGTAGAACGGCGCTTCCCGGTCGACCTCGACACCCATCTCGGCGGCATGGGCCGCATAGTTTCGCCCGACGCAGAAGATGCGCCGTACAGGATAGACGCTGCGTTCGCCACGAACCGGGAGCGCCGGGATCACGGGCGCTTCGAACAGATAATCGCTCATCGACCGCACTCGCTGCATTTCAAGTTGAGGCCACTGGCCATATGCGCCCGCTTGTCCATTCGAATGTCTCCCGCTTGTCTGATCGACAGTTTTATCCCTCTATCCGGAAATTGCCGAGACAATTCCACCGCCCGTCACGGAACTGATATCCGTGCGGTCTATGCAACGCAAAACCCTTGAACCGTGTCGCCCCATGAAGATCGTTCATATCTCCGACATCCATATCAACGCCGAGCCCATTCTCGATCTCGACCCGGTCGAGAATTTCCGCAAATGCCTGGCCCATGTCGAGGAATATCAGCCCGACGCCGACCGTATCGTCATCACCGGCGACCTGACCCATCACGGGCTTGCCGAAAGCTATCGCCTGCTGAAGGAAATGCTCGCCGGGACTTCGCTGACCGGAGACCGCGCCCCGCGTCTGCTGATCGGCAACCACGACAGGCGCGAGACCTTTGCCGCAGCCTTCCCGGACGCGAAGCGCGATCGGGACGGCTTCATCCAGTGGAGCGAGGAAACCCCGGCAGGCGTTTTCATCTACATGGACACGGTGGAGCCGGGCACCCATGCAGGCGCCTACTGCGAGAAGCGGCGCGGCTGGCTGGAAGGCGAGCTCGACGATGCGCGGCGCGAAGGCAAGCCCGCCTTTCTGTTCATGCATCACAATCCGACGACGGTGCATGTCGCCAATGCCGATCAGATCGGCATCCGCGACGAGACTGAACTGAAAGCGCTCCTGGCACGCTATCGTGAAACGGTGCGCCACATTTTTTTCGGCCACTGTCACTTCTCGCTGAGCGGCACGGTTACAGGCATTCCGTTTTCCGCGCCTCGCTCGACCAACCACCCGTGCTGGCCGGATTTTTCCGGCAATCCGCTTCGCATGGGGCATGGCGCATTACAGCCGAACTACAATGTCTGCTTTCTCGGCGCGGACGACGTCATCGTCCATGCGATCGACTTCCTGGACGCCGACAAGGTCCGATGGGAGGAAACGACCGAGGAAGGCTGGATCCCCGAAGGCCCGGACACCGAGCCGAGGGTGCCAACGAGATGAGTGCGAACCGGATCGCCGCCCCGTTGAAGGGATGAGAGTTTTCAACTTCGGACGCCAGAGCGCCCGTCTGATTTAGCCCTTCCGCCACGGAGGGCTCTCTTTCGCAAAGAATGCAGCGATGCCGGCCTGGGCTTCAGTTGTTTCCCATCGGTCGGCGAGTGCGTTAGCGGTCATTGTGGCGAGGTCGGCCGGATCGGATCCGGCGAGCTTGCGCGCAAGCGCCTTGGCGGCGGCGACGGCGCCGGGGGCGCAATCGAGAAAGGCGGCCGCTTCCTCTTCGACGGCGGCAGTGAGGCCATCCGAGGCCTCGATGCGGGCGACGAGGCCGGAGCGCAGCGCGAATTCCGCGCCGAAGGGTTTGGCGTTGAAGAACACCTGCCGGGCAAAGGCCGGGCCGAGCTTTGCGACAACTAAGGGACCGATAGTGGCCGGGATCAGCCCGAGCCGCGTTTCGGTGAGCGCGAACTTTGCAGTGTCGGCCGCGATAACGATGTCGGCGACCGCCATCAGCCCGAGCCCGCCGCCATAGGCGGCCCCCTGTACGCGCGCTATCACCGGCTTCGGCAAAGCGTTCCAAGCACCGAGCATGCCGGCCAGCGCGCCAGCTTCCTCCATCTTGCCGGCGCGGTCCTTGTCGGCCTGCTCGCGCATCCAGCCGAGATCGCCGCCGGCGCAGAACGTCTTGCCCTCCGCGGCGAGGATCACCGCGCGCACATGCGCGTCGTTGCCCAACCTTTCCGCGGCCTCTCTGAGTTCGCGGATCATCAGCGCATTCATCGCATTGTGCTTGTCGGCGCGCGCAAGCGTCACGGTGGCGATGCCGCGCGGATCGATATCGAGGCGGATCGTTTCGTAGCTCATCAGATCATGCTCCCGCCGGAACCGTGGCGATCTCGCTGGCGAGATAGGCTTCGGCCGCCGCCAGTCTTTCCATGTCGATGCCGGTCTCCCAGCCTTCGGCTGCAAGCATCTTCGCCAGCGCGGTCGTCGACACGTTCCCCTTCGCGCCCGGCGCATAGGGACAGCCGCCGAGCCCGCCGACCGCGCTGTCGAAGGTTCTGAGACCGAGATCGAGACTGGCGCGGACATTGTCGAGCGCCCGATTGTTCGTATCGTGGTAATGGCCGGCGAGCTTTCCGGCCGGCACCACTTTGAGCACGCTCTCCAGCATTGCAGTCACCGTTTCCGGCGTACCATGGCCGATCGTATCGCCGAGCGACACCTCATAGCAGCCCATCTCGATCAGTTTTGCCGTTACATCCGCTACCGGTTGCGGCGCAATCGCCCCTTCATAGGGACAGGCGACGACGCAGGAGACATAGCCGCGCACCGGAATGCCCGCGTGCCTCGCGGCCTCCGCGACCGGGGCGAAGCGTTCGAGACTTTCGGCGATCGAGCAGTTGATGTTCTTCTGGCTGAAGCTCTCCGACGCCGCGCCGAAGATCGCCACCTCATCGGCCTTTGCAGCGAGCGCCCGCTCGAACCCCTTCAGGTTCGGCGTCAATGCCGCATAGGTCACGCCGGGCTTTCGTTTGATTCCCGCCAGCACGTCTTCGGCATCGGCCAGTTGCGGCACCCATTTCGGCGAGACAAAGCTTGTCGCCTCGATATGGTCAAAGCCGATGACGGACAGGAGGTCGATCAGCGCGATCTTCTTTTCGGTCGGGATGATCGCCTTCTCATTCTGCAAGCCGTCCCGTGGGCCGACTTCGTAGATGCGCACGCCTCTCATACCGACATCTCCCACGCAGGGTAGAAGTCGCGGTCATAGAGTTTCGGATCGTCAGGGCCGGGAAGCGAGGCCGCAAAGCCAGGCCGGGCGGTGATTCGCGAAAACCAACCCGCCGTGGCGGGAAAGTCGTCGAGCGTGGCGAAGTGCGTCGCCATGTAGACCGCCTGCCCGACAGCGATGTCGGCCGCCGTGAAGCCGGTGTCGATGAGATAGTCCCTCGCCTTTTCCTGCCCCGCAAGCCGTGCCTCGATGGCGGCGAAGCATTTCTTCAACCGCGCCGCCTCCAGTTTCATGACGATCGGCGAGCGCATGCTGTCTTCGTAAAGCGCCACATGCTGCTGCGTCAGCGCGGCGGTGTGCTGGCTCACCGTCTCGGCAAAATGCAGCCAGGTCAGCCATTCCGCCCGCTCCGGGTCGCCGGTCAGTCGGCTGAGGCCGGCATCGGGGAACAGTTCGCACAGATATTCGATCATCGCACCGCTCTCGAACATCGTCATGCCGTCGATCTCGAGCGCCGGAACGCGGCCCGCCGGCGACAGCGCCAGATAGTCGTCGCTGCGCAAGTTCTTGCCGAAAGCATGGACGACGAGCTCGAAGGGCACGTTCAGCTCATGCAGCAGCCACAAGACACGCATCGAACGGGTTTCGTGGCAATGATGCAGCCGGATCACTCCCCCGCCTCCTCGAAGCGGATGAGGATCGCGCCGCCCTCTACAGTCTCGCCCTCGGCGCAGAAGATCTCGGCAACGAGACCGGCGCGCGGCGCTGTCAGGCTCGTTTCCATCTTCATCGCCTCCAGGACGATCAGCTTCTCGCCCTTGTCGACGGCAGCGCCCGCGCGGGCGGTGACAGCGCGGACGATACCGGTCATCGGCGCCAGGATCGCGTCGCCATGTTCACCGTGATGGGCGGCGACCGCCAGCGGGTCGGGCAGAAGCAATTGATGCGCCGCGCCCTCGCTCAGGACCGATACCGCCGTGCCCTCGACACCCGACCATGCAGCTATATCTGCCGTGACACGCTCGCCGCCTGCGCCGATGCGCGCCGAGACTCGCGCGCCATCGCGAACAATATCGCGCATTCGGACTGGCACCGCCCCGCCTTCCAGCAAGACCGACCCGTCACCCGGAAGTACAAACTGCCGGTCCAGCACCTCGCCCTCATGGACGAACCGGACCTTTTGGCTCGCAGGGCCCCAGAGCCGCCAGCCCGCAAGCCGCGCAGCGGGATCGATGCCGAGCACGATGACCGCGGCCAATGCGATGGCCGTTTCGGGGAGTGTTGCGCTTTCGATGAGAGATCCGATCTCGCGGTCGATCAGCCCGGTGTCGACATCGCCATTTGCGAAGCCCTCATGCTCAGCCAGCGCCGCGAGGAAAGCGGCATTGGTGACCGTGCCGGCGACATGGGTCTGTCTCAGTGCGGTTGCCAACCTGCCGAGCGCTTCCTGCCGCGTTTCGCCTTGCGTGATCACCTTGGCGATCATCGGATCGTAGAAGGGCGTGATCGCGTCGCCTGATCGCACCCCGGCGTCGTTGCGGGCCGCCTCGCTGAAGGCGAGATGATGCAGCTTGCCGGTCGCCGGCAGGAAGCCGTTGGCCGGATCCTCGGCATAAAGCCGCGCCTCGAAGGCGTGGCCGGAGATGGAGAGCTGTTCCTGCGATAGCGGAAGGGCTCCCCCCGCCGCCACCCTGAGCTGCCATTCGACCAGATCCTGACCTGTGATCGCCTCGGTCACCGGATGCTCGACCTGCAGCCGCGTGTTCATCTCCATGAACCAGAAGCCGTCGGGCCGAAGCGGGCCCGACCCGTCGGCGATGAACTCGATCGTCCCGGCGCCCGAGTAGTCTATCGCCTGTGCCGCCCTGACCGCGGCCTCCGTCATCGCCGCGCGGACCTCCTCGGTCATTCCAGGCGCGGGCGCTTCCTCGATCACCTTCTGGTGACGGCGCTGCAGCGAGCAATCGCGTTCGAACAGATGCACGACATTGCCTTGGCTGTCGCCAAACACCTGCACCTCGATGTGGCGGGGTGAGGCGATGAACTTCTCGACCAGCACCTTGTCGTCGCCGAAGGCCGACTTCGCCTCCCGCTTGGCCGCCGCGAGCGCATCCTTGAATTCCTTTGCGGTGTCGACCTTGCGCATGCCCTTGCCGCCGCCGCCGGCGCGCGCCTTTATCAGCACGGGATAGCCGATCTCGTTGGCTTTCGCCGCCAGCACGACAACTTCCTGCGCCTCCCCGTGATAGCCCGGCACCACCGGCACGCCGGCCTGCTCCATCAGCCGCTTGGCCGCGTCCTTCAGCCCCATCGCGCGGATCGCCGAAGAGGACGGCCCGACGAATGTCAGCCCCGCCTTCTCCACCGCCTCGACGAAGTCCGGGTTCTCCGACAGGAAACCATAGCCGGGATGGATTGCCTGCGCCCCGGTCGCCTGCGCCGCCGCGATGATCTTCGCCCCGTCGAGATAGCTCTCGGCCGGCGCCGACGGGCCGATATGCACAGCCTCGTCGGCCATTTCCACATGCAGCGCATTACGGTCCGCGTCCGAGTAGACCGCAACCGTCTTCACGCCCATGCGTTTCGCCGTGCGGATGATCCTGCACGCGATCTCGCCGCGATTGGCAATCAGGAGTTTGCTGAAGGGCGGAGTCATCGTCACATCCTGAACACGCCGAATTTCGTCTCCTCGACGGGCGCGTTGAGCGCAGCCTTGAGGCTCAGCGCCACCACGTCGCGGGTCTTGCGCGGGTCGATGATGCCGTCGTCCCACAGACGCGCCGAGGCATAGAGCGGCTGCGACTGGCGCTCGAACATCTCCAGCGTCGGCCGCTTGAACTCGGCTTCTTCCTCGGCCGACCAAGTACCGCCCTTCGCCTCGATGCCGGCGCGCCGCACATTGGCGAGCACGCCGGCCGCCTGCGCCCCGCCCATCACGGAGATGCGCGCATTCGGCCACATCCACAGGAAGCGCGGCGAATAGGCCCGCCCGCACATGCCGTAATTGCCGGCGCCGTAGGAGCCGCCGATGATCACGGTCACCTTCGGCACGGCGGCGGTCGACACCGCCGTCACCAGCTTCGCCCCGTCCCGTGCGATGCCGCCTGCCTCGTATTTGGAGCCGACCATGAAGCCGGTGATGTTCTGCAGGAAGAGAAGCGGGATCTTCCGCTGGCAACACAATTCGATGAAATGCGCGCCCTTAAGCGAGCTCTCCGAGAACAGGACGCCATTGTTGGCGAGGATGCCGACGGGCACGCCGTCGACATGGGCGAAGCCGCAGACCAGCGTCGTGCCGTAGCGCGGCTTGAATTCGGCAAAATCCGAGCCGTCGACGATGCGCGCGATCACCTCGCGCACGTCGTAAGGCGTCTTCGTGTCGGCCGGAACGATACCCATGATGTCGTCTGCCGGATAGAGCGGCGCGCGCGGTTCTGCGAGCGCGATATTGGGCGCGGGCGCCGGTCCCAGGTGGTGAACGATTTCGCGGGCGAGCGCCAGCGCGTGATCGTCATTGTCGGCCAGGTAGTCGGCGACGCCGGACAGCCGCGTATGCGTGTCGCCGCCGCCCAGCGTCTCCGCATCAACAACTTCGCCAGTCGCTTCCTTCACCAGAGGCGGGCCGGCGAGAAAGATCGTGCCCTGGTTCTTGACGATGATCGTCTGGTCGCTCATCGCCGGAACATAGGCACCGCCCGCCGTGCAGGATCCCATCACCACGGCGATCTGGGCGATGCCCTTCGCCGACATGCGCGCCTGATTGAAGAAGATCCGCCCGAAATGCTCCTTGTCGGGAAACACCTCGTCCTGGTTCGGAAGGTTCGCGCCGCCCGAATCGACCAGATAGATGCAGGGTAGCCGGTTCTCTTCAGCGATCTCCTGGGCGCGCAGATGTTTCTTGACCGTCAGCGGATAATAGGTCCCGCCCTTTACCGTCGCGTCGTTGCACAGGACCATGCAGTCACGTCCCGAGACCCGCCCGATCCCGGCGATCGCCCCTGCTGAGGGAATATCGTCCTCATAGACGCCCGAGGCGGCAAACAGCCCTATCTCCAAGAACGGCGATCCGGGATCCAGCAGCCCCGCGATCCGGTCGCGCGGCAGCAATTTGCCGCGCTTCACATGCCGCTCGCGAGACGAAGCAGAACCGCCCTGCATCACACGAGCCGCCTCTGCCGAAATCGTTTCGTAGTGCGCGGACATCGCTGCAACATTGGCCGCGAAGTCCGGAGAGGAAGTCGATACCGTCGATTGTAACCTGGTCATGAATGGATATGCCGTACTGGAGTGCCGGATTGCGGTGCCTCAATAGATTGTCCCTGGTCAAGCCGAGGCGAGTGATTGGCGGCCTGGAGTGTAGACTGCCATGTAGCATGTGCCAATTGCGCATGCGCTCCAGAGCGGCATGGAAAACACGGAGACCGGCTCGGCGCTGGAACACACCGTGGCGTGACCGCAGAACCGAAAGCCGTCGACCGCACCAGCCAGCGATGCGGCAGTTTGTAAAAACGGATGTCTATTAAAGAACAGTGGCGGAGAGGGGGGGATTCGAACCCCCGATACGGTCACCCGTATGCCGCATTTCGAGTGCGGTGCATTCGACCACTCTGCCACCTCTCCGCGGCGCTTCGTCGAGCGGGCCGCTGAATAGCCGCCAATGGCGGCGAAAACAAGCCTCCCGCCATCGAAAAGCTTGACTTTTCGCGAGGTCCGCATCATAGGGGTGCCGCTGGCGCGGGCGTATCCGCGCCGCTTTGCTTTATGTCCGGCCTGAACGGACACGCAAACCGAACCGAAACCGTCAAGACTGACCAAAAAGACGGCCTGCCTTTCCGCCCCGTGCGGAGTGGCGAGAGCCGGACCGAACACGGAAGGAAAAAAGATGTTCGCAGTCATCAAGACCGGTGGCAAGCAGTACCGCGTTGCCGCCGAAGATGTTCTGAAAATCGAGAAGCTGGACGCTGAAGCCGGCGATATCGTGGAGTTCAACGAAGTGCTCATGGTCGGCGAAGGCGCTGACGCCAGCGTTGGCGCACCCTTTGTCGATGGCGCGCTCGTGACCGCCGAAGTGGTCGAGCAGGGCCGCGCCCGCAAGGTCATCGCCTTCAAGAAGCGCCGCCGCCAGAATTCCAAGCGCACCCGCGGCCATCGCCAGCACCTGACCACCGTGAAGATCTCCGAGATCCTGACCGGTGGCGCCAAGCCGTCGAAGAAGGCCGCCGCCAAGAAGCCGGCCCCGGCGAAGGAAGAAGCACCCAAGGCTGAAGCCCCGAAGGCCGCTGCTAAGGCTGAGGCCGCTCCAGCCGCCGCCGCGCCGCTCTTTTCCGCGCCTGCCGGCGAGGCCGACAAGCTGACCAAGATCAAGGGTATCGGCCCGGTCGCCGAAAAGCAGCTCAACGAGCAGGGCATCACCACCTATGCCCAGATCGCGGCGTTGACCGAAGAAGAGATCGTCAAGGTCGACGAGAACATGCCGTTCAGCGCCGACCAGATCAAGGACTGGCAAGAACAGGCCAAGGCCCTGATCGCGAAGTAATTTCCGGTGACTAAGGCTTGTAAAACAGGCCCCAACCCACCATAAGGACAGAAAATCGCGCCCAAGCGCGCGGCAGGAGATAGAAAATGGCACACAAGAAAGCTGGCGGTTCGTCGCGTAACGGTCGCGATTCGGAATCCAAACGTCTTGGCGTGAAGAAATTCGGCGGCGAGAAAGTTATCCCGGGCAACATCCTCGTGCGTCAGCGCGGCACTAAATGGCATCCGGGCGTCAATGTCGGTATCGGCAAGGACCACACGCTTTTTGCCAAGGCCGAAGGCGCGGTGGAATTCAAGGCGAAGGCCAATGGCCGAACCTACGTATCCGTCATGCCCTTGCAGGACGCAGCGGAATAAGCCGGTAAAAGCAAAATCCGGCGTCTCAGAACCCGGATTTGGCCACGATCGCGAAAGAAAGGGAGATGGGGCGCACCATCTCCCTTTTTGATTCAAGGCAGCGAGCAAATGATCCAGACAGCACAGCAGGCCTACCCCGCACCGCGGGACCTGAGCTACGACACGCCCGTCCTCGTGACGGAGCGTCTGGTGCTGCGCCCTCCGCACGCGGACGACGCGGTGGACCTAGCGGCGATCGCCAATAACCGGCAGATCGCCGAAATGACCTCGCGTATGCCGTTTCCCTACAATCTCAGCGACGCGCATAGCTTTCTCGAAGGCTGCCTTGCCGGCGAGCATGAAGGCTATATCTACGCCATCACCCTGGCCGACACCGGCCATCTGATCGGTTTTGCCGGACTCGAACTGCGCGAACGCAGCGGAGGCTTCGAACTGGGCTTCTGGCTGGGCGAACCCCATTGGGGCTCGGGATACGCAACGGAAGCCGCAAGCGCGCTCATCGACCAGGCATTCCGGTCGACCGACGCCGAACGCATCCATGCGGTCTGTCGGACGGTCAATGCGCGCTCGCGCAACGTCATCGCAAAGTGCGGGTTCGCCTTCATCGGGCTTGACGAGATCGACACGATTGCGGCCGGGCGGGTTCCAGTGGAGCGTTATTCGCTCGACCGGGCGGCATGGCTTACCCGGAAGGAACGCTGACGGAGCGGCTCAGTCGCCGAAATGAAGCCAGACGGGCATGTGGTCCGAGCCTTCCGCGCTCTGGTCCACATGGGCCCCGGCGACACGTTCGGCAAAACCCGGCGTGGCGAAACCGTAATCCAGCCTTTTGACGTGATCGCGGTTTTCCGGATCGGTCCAGCTCCAGCTTGAATCGCCGGCTGACGCATCGGTCAAAGTGCCGTTTTCCGCCAGCATATCGCGATATTCGGCGAGATCCGGCTCGAAATTAAAGTCGCCAAGCAGGATGAAGTCTTCCGCCTTCGGCAGTTCGGGGAAACCGTATTCGGACAATCCGGTGACGGCCAGGCCGGTATGCGGCGCCGAAAAGGCAATTTCCTTGAGCGCCAGGATCTGGGAAATCCGCTCCTGCGGATCGATGTGGTCGAGATGGACGGAATAGAATCGGAAAGGCCCGTCAGGCGTCTCGATCAGCGCTTCCAGCGCACCGCGCTGAAGGTTGAGCGAGGCGGTACGCATGGAGCGCGGAAGCAGATGTCCCCTCGCGGACAGGATTGGCCAGCGCGAAAGGATCATATTGCCGAACTGGAAGCGCTTTTGCACCGCCTTTCCGTCCGCAACGCTGCTACCGAAATCGACATCGGACGGCATGTGGCTGACCGCGAAGCGGTCCGGCAGCATAGCTTCTATCTCGGCGACCATGTCGCGACCCTGGTTGCGCATGAAGCCGCGCGTCACTTCCTGCAGGGCGATGACGTCAGCGTCCTTCACGACATCAACGATACGCTCCAGATCATAGGCCCCGTCGAGCCCTATTCCGTACTGAATATTGTAAGTTACAACCTTGAAGGCCATGACGCGTACCCCGATTTCATTCTCGCGCTTTGCCCCGCGATGCGTTAGATGGGCCAAAACTGAACCACACAGATAACAAAACCATGAAATTCCTCGATCAGGCGAAGGTTTATATCCGGTCAGGCGACGGCGGCGCCGGGTCCATATCCTTTCGCCGCGAAAAATACATCGAATTTGGCGGGCCGGATGGCGGCGACGGCGGCCGCGGCGGCGATGTCTGGGCGGAGGCTGTCGAAGGTCTGAACACGCTGATCGATTATCGCTACCAGCAACACTTCAAGGCAAAGACCGGCGTTCACGGCATGGGCCGCAACAAGACCGGCGCCAAGGGCGCTGACGTGACGCTGAAAGTCCCCGTCGGCACGCAGATCTACGAGGAAGACAACGAGACGCTGATCTGCGACCTGACGGAAGAGGGCCAACGCTTTCTGCTCGCAAAGGGCGGCAATGGCGGCTTCGGCAACGCGCATTTCAAATCCTCGACCAACCAGGCGCCGCGCCGAGCCAATCCGGGCCTCGAGGGCCAGGAACGCACCATATGGCTGCGGCTGAAACTGATCGCGGATGCTGGCCTGGTCGGGCTGCCCAACGCGGGAAAGTCGACGCTCCTGGCGAGCGTCACCGCAGCCAAGCCGAAGATCGCGGATTATCCCTTCACGACGCTGCACCCCAATCTCGGCGTCGTGCGCATCGATGCGCGCGAATTCGTTCTCGCCGACATTCCCGGCCTTATCGAAGGGGCGCATGAAGGCGTCGGCATTGGCGACCGCTTCCTCGGCCATGTCGAGCGCACCAATGTCATCCTGCATCTCGTATCCGCCGTGGAAGACGATCCGGCCAAGGCCTACAAAACCGTCCGCGGAGAACTGGAAGCCTATGGGCACGGCCTTTCTGAGAAGCCGGAAATCGTCGCGCTTTCGCAAATTGATACTGCCGATGCGAAATCGCTCTCTGAAAAGACCAAAAAACTGAAGAAGGCCGCCGGTCGCGAGCCCTTGCTGTTTTCCTCCGTAAGCCGCGATGGTCTGGACGAGGTGCTACGCGCGGTCATGGCGCATATCGAGGAAAAGCGCGAAACCGAGATCGAAGCAGAACCCGATCCGCGCTGGCAGGACTGAAGACGATGAATGGCCGGCTCTCGTCCTATCGGCGCATCGTCGTCAAGATCGGCTCTGCCCTGCTGGTCGACCGCAAAAGAGGCCTGAAACAGGACTGGCTTAAGAGCCTCGCGCGCGACATCGCCGAACTGCGCCACGAAGGCCATGAAGTCCTTGTCGTTTCGTCGGGCGCCATCGCGATGGGCCGTACCGTGCTCGACATGCGCTCCGGCTCGCTCAAACTGGAAGAAAGCCAGGCCGCCGCCGCCGTCGGGCAGATCGCGCTGGCACGAGCATGGGCCGAAGCGCTGGATGCCGAGGGCATAACCACCGGCCAGGTTCTCGTAACCATAGACGACACAGAGGCAAGGCGGCGCTACCTCAATGCCCGGGCGACGATCGGCGCGCTGCTGCGGATGGGCGCGGTGCCGGTCATTAACGAGAACGATACCGTCGCGACCTCCGAAATCCGGTACGGCGACAACGATAGGCTCGCCGCCCGCGTGGCGACGATGATGAACGCCGACCTGCTGATCATCCTCTCCGATGTCGACGGGCTCTACACCGCCTCCCCCGCGATCGATCCTGACGCGAAGCATCTGGCGGAGGTCGCGGCGATCACACCCGAAATCGAGGCCATGGCCGGCGGAGCAGCATCCGAGCTATCGCGTGGCGGCATGCGCACGAAAATCGAGGCGGGAAAGATCGCAACCCATGCGGGCACGGCGATGATCATCACGCTTGGCGGCGTCGATCACCCGCTCAAGGCGCTCGACAGCGGAGACCGCTGCACGCTGTTCCAGCCGCAATCAGCGCCGGTCTCGGCCTGGAAAAGCTGGATTGCCGGACAATTGGAGCCGCAGGGACGCGTCGTCGTCGATGAAGGAGCCGCAAGAGCGCTGAGATCGGGCAAGAGCCTGCTCGCCGCCGGTGTCAGGACTGTCCAAGGCACCTTCCAGCGCGGCGATACGCTGGCGATCGTAATGGAGGGAACCGGTGCCGAGATCGGCCGGGGGCTCGCCGGATACGATTCCGGCGAGGCGATCCGCATCGCTGGCCGCAAGACATCCGAAATCGAGGCGATACTCGGCTATGCGCCTCGTGCCGCGATGATCCACCGCGACGACATGGTCGTGAAGCCCTAACGCATCGCTTCGGTGATGAGGGGCGCATTGCCCTTCGCCGCTTTGGGCGTTAAACAGGCGAATTCCGGACACAGGATTGGAAAAATGCTCACCAGGGCCGAAATCAACTCGCAGGACATCCCCGCCTTGATGGCGGATATGGGCGCACGCGCCCGTGCTGCGAGCCGGCCACTGGCGATCGCGACGACCGAGCAGAAAAACGCCGCGCTCGCCGCGATGGCCGACGCCATCGAGGCCGGAAGCGACGAGATTCTCGCCGCCAATGAGATCGACATGCAGCGCGCCGAAAAGGCCGACCTAGCACCGTCTTTCATGGACCGGTTGAAGCTGACCACGGATCGCGTGCAGGCGATGGCCGACGGTATCCGCGCCATTGCCGGCCTTGCCGATCCGGTCGGCTCGATCATCGCCGCCTGGGACCGCCCGAACGGGCTGAAGATCGAGCGTGTGCGCACGCCTCTGGGCGTCATCGGCGTGATCTACGAGAGCCGCCCGAACGTGACGGCGGATGCCGGCGCGCTCTGCCTGAAAGCCGGTAACGCCGTGATCCTGCGCGGCGGCTCAGACTCGGCCCATTCGTCGCGTGCTATCCATGCCTGCCTCGTCGACGGTCTGGAGACCGCCGGCCTGCCGACCGACGCCATCCAGCTCGTCCCGGTTACCGACCGCGCCGCCGTCGGCGAACTCCTCACCGGACTGGACGGCACGATAGACGTGATCGTGCCCCGCGGCGGACGCAGCCTTGTCGAACGTGTCCAGACCGACGCCCGAGTGCCGGTCTTCTCGCATCTGGAAGGCCTCTGCCACGTCTATGTCGACAAGTCCGCAGACCTGGAAATGGCGACGTCCATCGCGGTCAACGCCAAGATGCGCCGGACGGGCATCTGCGGCGCGGCGGAAACCCTTCTGGTCGACCGTAGTGTCGCGGGCACTCATCTTGCACCGATCCTCGACGCGCTCGATGCCGCCGGCTGCACCATCCGTGGCGACGAAGACGTTTGCGCCATGTGGCCGAAGGCGGATGCGGCCAACGAGGCTGACTGGCTGACGGAATATCTCGGCCCGCTGATCACGGTAGGACTGGTCGATGGCATAGAGGGAGCGATCGAGCATATCGCCACCTACTCTTCCAACCACACCGAGGCGGTGATCGCGGAAGACGAGGCGGTCGTCGAGAAATTCTTCAACGAGGTCGACAGCGCCATTCTCCTGCACAACGCCTCGACGCAATTCGCAGACGGCGGCGAATTCGGCATGGGCGCCGAGATCGGCATCGCCACGGGTAAGATGCACGCGCGCGGCCCCGTCGGCGTCGAACAGCTGACATCCTTCAAATACCGCGTGCGCGGCAGCGGACAGATCAGGCCATAGACCGGCAATGACGGAGCCGGCGAAGCTGTATCCGGGCGTCGCCCGCAAATATCTGCGCATGCCGCATGTCGAGCCGGGAATGGTGGTCGGGCTTTTCGGCGGTTCATTCAATCCGCCGCATGAAGGCCATCAACTCGTTACAGAGATCGCCATCCGCCGGTTGAAGCTGGACCAGCTCTGGTGGATTGTCACGCCCGGCAATCCGCTGAAGGATACGTCAGGCCTGCCGCCGCTCGCCGACCGTATCGCCTGGTCCGAGGCGATCAACCAGGACCCGCGCGTCAAGGTCACGGCCTTCGAGGCAAGCCATGACGTGCGTTTCACCGCCGATACACTCGCCGTCGTAAAGCGCTACAATCCGGGTGTGCGCTTCGTCTGGATCATGGGCGCCGATAATCTCGCCACCTTCCATCGTTGGCAGAACTGGCGCGATATCGCGCTGACCTTTCCCGTCGCGATCGTCGACCGTCCCGGTTCGACCCTGTCCTACCTGTCGTCGAAAATGGCCAAGACGTTCGACTACGCCCGCATCGACGAAACCGACGCCGCCCTCCTGCCGACGCTTCCTGCCCCTGCCTGGACCTTCCTCCACGGCCCTCGTTCGCCGGTCTCCTCGACCGCCATCCGCAATGGCGACAACCGGGGCGTTAAGAAAGGTTGAACCGGCCTGTCTTGAAACTGTTAACGCCTCGTGACTATCTTTACGGGTGGAAGAGCGAATCACTCTCCCGATCGTTTGTTCCGAGCTGAAAGGAAACCTTTGAGGACAACGACACTCAAGAAGGACGACCTTGCGCCTTCGACACCCGATATCGGCGACACCGACGCCGCGAAGCGGGTTCTTGAACTGGTCATGGAAAGTCTCGACGACTCCAAGGCCGAAGACATCGTTTCCATCAATATCCAGGGCAAATCCGCGATGGCCGATTACATGGTAATCGCGTCCGGCCGTTCCCACCGTCATGTGGGCGCGGTAGCGGACCATTTGCTGCGGGCATTGAAGGAGGCCGGTCATGGCACCGCGAAGGTCGAAGGCCTGTCCGCTGCGGACTGGGTTCTGATCGATGCCGGCGACGTGATTATCCATGTCTTCCGCCCGGAAGTTCGCGACTTCTACGCGCTCGAGAAAATGTGGCAGGAGCCCGAGGAACCGGCCGGCACCCTTCACTAGGGCGCCGGGAAGAACCGACTTCTCCTGAAGCGCGATGCGATTGACCATTTTTGCGGTGGGCCGCATGAAATCCGGCCCCGAGACCGAACTTGTGTCGCGCTACACCGACCGGCTCGCGAAAGCCGGAAAGGCGCTCGGCCTGGAATTCGACGGCTTGACGGAGATACCCGAAAGCCGTGCGCAGACCGCCGCGCAGCGAAAATCCGAGGAAAGCGATAAATGCGCCGCTTTGGCGCGCGAGGCCTCGACGGTCCTGATCCTTCTCGACGAACGCGGCAAATCCCCCTCATCCCGACAATTTGCAGACAGGATCGCCACGTGGCGCGACAACGGAACCGCGCGCGCGGTCTTCGGCATTGGCGGACCTGACGGTCACGATCCGGCCCTGCGCGAGCGTGCCGATCTCGTCCTCTCCTTCGGAAGCCAGACCTGGCCGCACCAGCTTGCCCGCATTATGCTGGCGGAACAGCTTTACAGGGCCGTGACGATCCTGTCCGGCCACCCTTACCACCGCGACTGACATGTTCTTGCCGTGATCGCCGGTTCCATTGCGGGCCAGCTTGGATAGAGTCCGACTGACACACAGCCAACGATTCGTCGAAACGACGCCCGATGCGCCTTTCCCTTTCTTTTGCAGCCCTGCTAATCGCGCTCCTTGCGGGCGGACCGGCGCTTGGGCAGGAAGGTGCTGCTGACAATTTGGCAATCAGCCTCGAGAAGAATGCCGAACAACTGAGCGGCGTCCTGCGCGAACACGCAGTCTCGGCGAAACGCAGCGAGGAATTGCAGCAGGAAGTCGACCGGATCCGAAAGGATCGCGCCTCGCTCAACACGGCGATCATCCAGGCAGCGAAGACCGAGAAAAAGCTGGCAGCCGATGTGCTCGACCTCGAGGAACGGCTGACCGCCACGGGGCGCGAGGCAGACAAGGTGCGCGCCAGCCTCCGCGAGCGAAAGGCGCTTCTCGCGGAAGTGCTCGCGGCATTGCAGCGAATGGGGCTCAACCCGCCGCCGGCTATCCTCGTGACGCCAGAAGACGCGCTGTCTTCGGTCAGGAGTTCCATTCTCCTCAGCGCCGTTGTGCCCGACATGCGCGACGAAACGCTGATTCTCATCGCTGACTTGAAAGAACTGAGCCGACTCACCGCGACCTATGGCGCCGAGCGCGATCAGCTTCGCGACACGCTTTCCGAGCAGAAAGAGGAGCAGGTCCGCCTTTCACTTTTACTTGAGGAGAAAAAGGCGCTGGAAAACCGCGCGGAAAAAGACCTGGCCGCAGAGCGGGCCCGTGCCGCGGAGCTGGCCGAACAGGCATCCACGTTGCAGGAGCTGATCGCCTCCATTGAAAAGGAAATCCAGTCGGCCCGCGAGGCTGCTGAAGCTGCCCGTATGGAAGCTCAGCGCAGGCTGGAAGAGGGCCGTGAACGTGCTGAAAACCAAGCGCTTTCCAGCGCCAGGATCGCACCCGCCTATGCCTTTTCCGATCTGACCGGCAAGCTTGCCAAGCCCGCCGCCGGTCGCACAATTACCGCATTTGGCGACAATGACGGTCTTGGAGGCAGGGCGCAGGGCGACACTATAGAGGTCAAGCCGGGCGCCTATGTAACCGCCCCGTCCGACGGCTGGGTGCTCTATGCGGGACCATTCCGATCCTATGGACAACTCTTGATCCTGAATGTCGGAGACGACTATCATGTGGTGCTTGCCGGGATGGAGCGCATCGATGTCGATCAAGGGCAGTTCGTTCTGGCAGGAGAGCCGGTGGGCGTAATGGGCAAGGTTCATTTGGCAAGCATATCTGCAGCGGCTGCTGAAATAGAAAATCCGACGCTCTATATTGAGTTCAGGCTAAACGGCAAACCGGTCGACCCCGATCCCTGGTGGGAGACGACAGGTTCTGGAAGGACATAAGAACATGATGCGAAAGTTATCGTTGCTGTTTGCGGGAGGCCTCATCGGCGCCGCTTCCATGCTGGCATTCACCGGCGATGGAATGATTTCCGCCAACGCTGCCGGCAGTGACACCTACAAGCAGCTTTCCATCTTCGGCGACATATTCGAGCGCGTTCGCGCCAACTATGTCGAAGAGCCGAACGACAAGGACCTGATCGAGAATGCCATCAATGGCATGCTCACCTCGCTCGACCCCCATTCTTCCTACATGAACGCCGAAGATGCGGCCGACATGCGGACCCAGACCAAGGGTGAATTCGGCGGCCTTGGTATCGAGGTCACCATGGAGGATGAATTGGTCAAGGTGATCACGCCGATGTTTGGCACGCCGGCCGAAAAGGCGGGCGTCCTTGCCGGCGACCTGATCGCCGAGATCGATGGCGAGGAAGTTCGGGGCCTGACACTTGAACAGGCCGTCGACAAGATGCGCGGCCCGATCGACTCGCCGATCGAACTGACGCTTCTGCGCGAAGGCGCCGACAAGCCGATCAAGGTCACGATCGTTCGCGATATCATCAAGGTGCAGGCGGTGCGCTTCCGGGCCGAGGGCGACATCGGCTATCTGCGCGTTATGTCGTTCACCGAACAGACATTCGACAACCTCCAGGACGGCATCGAAAAGCTCACCGAAGAAATCGGCGAAGACAAACTCAAGGGTTTCGTCCTCGATTTGCGCCTCAACCCGGGCGGGCTGCTCGATCAGGCGATCAACGTTTCCGACGCCTTCCTCGATAAAGGCCTCATCGTGTCGACGCGCGGTCGTGACGATCGCGACACACGGCGCTATTCGGCCCGCCCCGGCGATCTGATAAACGACAAACCGCTCGTTGTCCTGATCAATGGCGGCTCGGCAAGCGCGTCCGAGATCGTTGCCGGCGCGCTGCAGGATCACCGCCGTGCGACGGTGGTAGGGACACAATCCTTCGGCAAGGGATCGGTGCAGACCATCATCCCGCTCGGCGAGAACGGTGCGCTGCGCCTGACGACCGCGCTCTACTACACGCCGGCCGGCATCTCGATCCAGGGCAAGGGTATTACGCCGGACATCAAGGTTGACCAGACCATCCCCGAGGAACTGCTCGGCCGCGACCTGTCGCGTGGTGAATCGGATCTTCGCGGCCATATTACCGGCGTCGAAGAGGATGATAACGGATCCGGTTCAATTGCCTACGTACCGCAGGATCCCGAAAAGGACGATCAGCTGACCTATGCGCTCGAACTGATCCGCGGCGAGAAGACAGACCCGCACTTCCCGCCGGATCCTGCGACGGCGCTGCCCAACTGATGCAGCGTTGCCAAAGCAACAAGAACCCATGTTACAAGAGGCCACCGTTTCCGGTGGCCTTTTGATTCGCGGTGGAATCCGACGATGTCCGACTTGAATGCACCTCTCGGAAAATCCGGCAGAAAACCTGCCGGCGCGAAAGGCCGCACGCCCCCTAACAAGTCGCCGCGCCGCACCAGAACCGGTACTCAGGTCGCCGTTCTCGCCGTATTTTCCGCCGTGATCGCGCTCAACGCGTGGTCCTTCGTCGAGCGCGACACACTTCCCAAGACAGCCGTGATCGCGATTGCCGATACCCCGCCACCGGCCGACGCGCGAACCACGGGCTCGGTCGAGGCCGCAGCGCAGCCGAAGGACGACCACCGCGTTCAGATCATCTATTCGGACGACAAGGGCGCCGAGCCTGCGCCCGAACAGGATAGCGACCAGCAGAACATCTCCGAAGGACGGACATCGGAGGGTGGACCCAAGGTGATCGTCATTCGCGATCCGGGCGAGGAGACCGTGGGCCAGCCCCTTCAGGTAGCCCATCTGCCCGATGACAGCGCCCTGGAGGAGAGCCGCTGGGGCGAGCTTCCGATACGCAGTGCCGACGGTCGCCGGCCGATGGACATCTATGCGCGCCCCTGGTCGCACGCCGGCGGCAAGCGCATCGCGGTCGTGATCGGCGGACTTGGCCTTTCGCAGAGCGGAACGCTGCATGCCCTGGAAACGCTGCCGCCGGAAATAACGCTGGCCTTCGCGCCACGGGGCAACAGCCTGATGCGCTGGATGCGGCAAGCCCGCAAGGAAGGTCACGAACTACTCGTTCAGGTGCCGATGGAGCCCTTCGGATACCCGAACAATGATCCCGGCCCGCAAACGCTAACCGTTGAAGCAAGTGTCGATGCCAATCTCGACAATCTGCGTTGGGCGCTCGGCCAGATCACCAATTATACCGGCATCGTCAATTATCTTGGCGGACGGCTTGCGCGGTCTCCGCAGGCGATGACGCCGATCCTCAAGGAAGTGGGCGAACGAGGCCTTCTCTACTTCAACGACGGCACGGGCGGCGGCGAAAATCTCGGTGTCCTGGCCAGCGCACTCAATGTCCCCTACGTATCCGGAAACGTCGTCATCGACGGCACCCAGGATCCTGCCGCCATTCGCGACCGTCTGGAGGAGCTTGAAAAGCTCGCCGACATCAACGGTTATGCGATCGGTTCCGGCTCCGCCCTGGAGGTCACCGTAGATACGGTGGCATCATGGGCGAACGAGGCCAAGAAGCGAGGCTTTGAAATCGTTGGCGTATCGGCGCTAGCGCGGTAATCGGCGATGAAGCGAAAGAAGATTAAAGCGGACGATCTCCCCTACAGGCCCTGCGTCGGCATCATGGTTCTGAACGCCGACGGCCTCGTCTGGGCGGGGAAACGCGCGAAGGATGGAAACTCGGAATATTCCGGCCACCCCAAGCTCTGGCAGATGCCGCAGGGGGGTATAGACAAGGGTGAGGATCCTCAGCCGGCTGCATGGCGCGAGCTTTACGAGGAAACTGGCATTCGCTCGGCCGAACTGATCGAGGAAGCGCCGGAATGGATCAATTACGATCTGCCCGAGGATATGATCGGCATCGGATTGAAGGGAAAATTCCGCGGCCAGACACAGAAATGGTTCGCCTTCCGCTTCACCGGCGACGAGAGCGAGATCCAGATCGACCCGCCGCCGGACGGGCATGAGCGCGAATTCGAGGAATGGGCCTGGCTGCCCATGGCCGATTTGCCGGACCTGATCGTGCCCTTCAAGCGCAAGGTCTATGACGAAGTTGTACGCGTTTTCGGCCACCTCGCGGGGACGAAGATGTCATGATGCTGATCGGCCTGCTCGGCGGCATGAGCTGGGAGTCGACCGCCACCTATTACCGCGAGATGAACCTCGCCACGAACCGGGCCCTCGGCGGGCTGCATTCGGCGCGCATCCTAATGCATTCGGTCGATTTCGAACGCATCCAGAAGCTCCAGCATGAGGGAAAATGGGGCGAGTGCGCCCGCATCCTCGTCGACGCTGCCCGTTCTTTGAAGGCCGGCGGCGCGTCGTTTCTTGTGATTGCCTCCAACACGATGCACAAGCTCGCCGACGAGATCGAGGAAGGCTCGGGCCTTCCGGTTCTCCACATTGCGGACCCGACCGGCGAGGCGATCGTCAAGGCCGGTTACCGGAAAGTCGGGCTTCTGGCGACGCGCTTCACCATGGAAGAGCATTTCTATCGCCGGCGCCTGGAAACCCGATTTCACCTCGAAATTTCCATTCCCGATGATGAGGAACGCGCCGATATCCACCGAATCATTTACGAGGAACTCTGCCATGGCACCGTTCTGGAAACATCCGCAGCGCGGTACCGGCAGATCATCGACCATATGAAATGGGCCGGCTGCGAGGCGGTGGTTCTTGGCTGTACGGAGATCTCCATGCTTGTCTCCAACGACAAGGCCGCGCTTCCGCTGTTCGATACGACCGCGCTGCATGCCCGCGCAGCGGTTGCCTTGTCACTTCAGGGAGAACTGATCGGCCTGAGGGACTGACCCCCACCTCGTGTGAAGGAGGCTGACGAGTGATGATACTTGAAAAGACCGCGTTCCGCCCGAGCGAACCAGAAGACCGCCTCGCCATTCTCGCTGTGCAACGCCGAGCGTTTGGCGGAGAGGCGGAGGCCAAGCTGGTCGACAGCCTGATCAGCGGCCCCTTGCCAACCATATCGATGGTCGCGGATCTGGACCGTATGATCGTCGGTCACATTTTGCTGTCGCAACTGGAGGGTCCGCAAAAGAGCCTAGCCCTCGCCCCACTCGGCGTCGATCCTGAATGGCGCGATTTCCTGATCGGCACCGAACTCACCAACCGTGCCATTGCCCGGGCCCGCGATGAGGGTTGGCATTCGATTTTCGTCTTCGGCGATCCGGTCTATTACGGGCGTTTCGGCTTCAAGTCGGAGCTCGCCCGGCATGTAACGACACCCTATCCCGGCCCGGCCTTCCAGGCGCTGGAATTGGTACAGGGCGCGGTTGCCGAATATCGGGGCTCGGTGCGATATGCCGACGCGTTCGACCAAGTCTGAAACGAAACCGGCCCGCAAGCGGGCCGGACTGGAATAACCATTTTAGGTACCAAATTTACGCCGGCAGGATAGCGCCCTGCAGCGTCGTCAGCTGATCGAGATACGTTTGCGCTTTGGCGCGCGAATCATCGTCCTTGGCATCATTGACGTCATCGCGGGCATCGGCGATGCGCTGTTCGACATCGGCACGGTCCACATCCTTGACGTTGACAGCCGATTCGGCGAGCAGCGTGCAGGAGTCCGGCACGATGTCCACGAAGCCGCCGAAGACGCAGTAGCGCTCTTCAGCGCCGGAAGCATTCTTTACCTCGACCACTCCCGGCTGCAGCGTCGCCATGACCGGTGCGTGCTGCGCCAGGACGGTGAAATAGCCTTCCTGGCCCGGCACGACGACCTCGAGAACGTCCTCGGAGACAAGAAGCCGCTCCGGCGAGACAAGTTCGAATTTGAATACGTCAGCCATGGTTTCGTTCACTCAGACTGTGATTGGAAAAACGTCGCGATGGTACCAAGGATTGCGCCGATCGCGATCCCGGCCATCACGTTCACCGCGACGCTATTGGGGTAGGTCATACCGACGAACTGATCGAGCGAATCGGGCCCGATCAGCAGCCCGACCAAGGCGCCGGCCAGAGCAATTTCCGCTATGACGACGACCCTGTTCATGGCGTTCTTCGGCGTCTCCTCTTACCCGTCGGATCAGGCCGCTTCTGCGGCCAGCTTCTGGGCTTTCTCGACAGCTTCCTCGATCGTGCCGACCATGTAGAAGGCCGCTTCGGGAAGATGGTCGTATTCGCCAGCAACCAGGTCCCTGAAGCCCTTGATCGTATCTTCGAGGTCAACCAGCTTGCCCGGCGATCCGGTGAAGACCTCAGCCACGAAGAACGGCTGCGACAGGAAGCGCTCGACCTTGCGGGCGCGGGCCACCGTCAGCTTGTCCTCTTCGGAAAGCTCGTCCATGCCGAGGATGGCGATGATGTCCTGCAGCGACTTGTAGCGCTGCAGTGTCTGCTGCACCTGGCGGGCCACCTCGTAGTGCTCCTCCCCGACGACCTGCGGGTCGAGCATGCGGGAGTTGGAGTCGAGCGGATCCACGGCCGGATAGATACCCTTCTCCGCGATCGAGCGGTTCAGCGTCGTCGTTGCGTCCAAGTGGGCGAACGAAGTCGCAGGCGCCGGATCGGTCAAGTCGTCGGCCGGGACGTAGATGGCCTGAACAGAAGTGATCGAACCCTTGTTCGTGGTGGTGATACGCTCCTGCAACGCACCCATGTCGGTCGACAGGGTCGGCTGATAGCCCACCGCCGAAGGGATACGGCCGAGAAGCGCCGACACTTCCGAACCCGCCTGGGTGAAGCGGAAAATGTTGTCGACGAAGAACAGCACGTCCTGACCCTGATCGCGAAAATACTCGGCGATGGTAAGACCGGTCAGGCCGACGCGCGCACGGGCTCCCGGCGGTTCGTTCATCTGGCCGTAAACGAGCGCGGCCTTGGAGCCCTCCCCGCCGCCTTCCTTGTTCACGCCGGATTCGACGAACTCGTGGTAAAGGTCGTTACCCTCGCGGGTGCGCTCACCAACACCGGCAAACACGGAATAGCCGCCATGCGCCTTCGCGATGTTGTTGATCAATTCCTGGATCAGCACGGTCTTGCCGACGCCGGCGCCGCCGAACAGGCCGATCTTGCCGCCCTTGGCGTAAGGAGCTAGCAGGTCGATGACCTTGATGCCCGTAACGAGGATTTCGGCTTCCGTCGACTGGTCGACATATTCCGGGGCGGGCTGGTGGATGCCGCGCATTTCCTCGGCCTTGATCGGGCCTGCTTCATCGACAGGTTCGCCGACGACGTTGATGATACGGCCCAGCATTTGGGGGCCAACCGGAACCATAATCGGATTGCCGGTGTCGACCACTGTCTGCCCGCGCACGAGACCCTCGGTGGAGTCCATCGCAATGGTGCGGACGGTATGTTCACCGAGGTGCTGAGCGACCTCGAGAACAAGCCGCTGGCCGTTATTGTCGGTCTCCAGCGCATTCATGATCTGCGGCAAGTGGTCGGTGAACTGCACGTCGACGACGGCGCCGATGACCTGGGAGACCTTGCCTTCCGGCCCTTTGGCCAGCTTCACGGCGGCCGGTTTCTTCGCTGCTGCTTTTGCCATCGTGTTACCCTTTCTTAGAGCGCTTCCGCGCCAGAAATAATTTCAATCAATTCCTTGGTGATCTGGGCCTGACGCTGGCGGTTGTAGTCCAGCGTGAGGTCGTCGATCATCTCGCCAGCGTTGCGCGTGGCGTTGTCCATGGCGGTCATGCGCGCGCCCTGTTCGGAGGCGGAGTTTTCCAGCAGTGCCCGGAAAACCTGAACGGAGATGTTGCGCGGAATGAGATCGTCGAGGATGGATACCGCATCCGGCTCGTATTCGTAAGCCGCGTCACCCGCGGCGTTTTCGGCCTCTTCCTCACCGCCCGCGGTCGCAGGGATCAGCTGCTGCGCGGTCGGCACCTGGGAGATAACCGACTGGAATTCCGAATAGAACAGCGTGCAGACGTCGAACTCGCCCTTCTCGAACAGCTCGATAACCTTCTTGCCAATCGCGTCGGCGTCGGTGAAGGCAAGCCGCTTGACGTCGCGCAGGTCGACCCGTTCGATGATCTTATCGCCGTAGACACGACGAAGGATGTCATAGCCCTTCTTGCCGACAGTGAGGATCTTGACCTCCTTGCCATCCGAGAGGAGCTTGCGCGCGTGGTCGCGAGCGAGCTTGGCAATGGAAGCGTTGAACCCGCCGCAAAGGCCGCGCTCGGCCGTACAGACCACCAGCAGATGCGTTTGGTCTTTACCGGTTCCCACCATCAGCTTCGGCGCATCGTCGGCATCGCCGAGCGTCGATGCGACGTTCGCCAGCACCGCGCCCATGCGTTGTGAATACGGCCGTGCGGCCTCGGCGGCTTCCTGCGCACGGCGCAGCTTCGCCGCCGCCACCATCTGCATGGCCTGCGTGATCTTCTGGGTCGACTTGACCGAAGAGATGCGGTTTCGAAGGTCCTTGAGTGAAGGCATGCCAGATCGTTCCGTTTACTGGTTGCGGTCGGCCTTACGCGAAAGTCTTCGCGTAGGCGTCGATCTGCGCCTTCAGCTTGTCCTCGATCTCGTCGGTCAGCTTCTGCTCGGTGCGGATCGCGTCGAGCACTTCCTTGCCCTCCGAGCGCATGTGCGCAAGCAGACCCTGCTCGAACTTGCCGACCTGGGAAACCGCGAGCTTGTCCAGATAGCCCTTCACGCCGGCGTAGATGACGGCGACCTGCTCTTCGGTCTTGAGCGGCGAGAACTGCGGCTGCTTGAGCAGCTCGGTCAGGCGTGCGCCACGGTTGAGCAGCCGCTGCGTCGCAGCGTCGAGGTCGGAACCGAACTGCGCGAACGCGGCCATCTCGCGGTACTGCGCGAGCTCGCCTTTGATCGATCCGGCGACCTGCTTCATCGCCTTGATCTGCGCGGCGGAGCCAACGCGAGACACCGACAGGCCGACGTTAACGGCCGGGCGTATGCCTTGGAAGAACAGGTCCGTTTCAAGGAAGATCTGGCCATCGGTGATCGAGATCACGTTGGTCGGAATGAACGCCGAGACGTCGTTACCCTGGGTTTCGATGATCGGCAGAGCGGTCAGCGAACCGGCACCATGGTCCTCGTTGAGCTTCGCAGCGCGCTCAAGAAGGCGCGAATGCAGGTAGAAGACGTCGCCCGGATAGGCTTCGCGGCCCGGCGGGCGGCGCAGCAGCAGCGACATCTGGCGGTAGGCGACGGCCTGCTTGGAGAGGTCGTCATAGCCGATCAGCGCATGCATGCCGTTGTCGCGGAAATATTCACCGATCGTGCAGCCGGCAAAGGGTGCAAGGTACTGCATCGGCGCCGGGTCCGATGCGGTCGCCGCAACGATGACGGAGTATTCGAGAGCGCCGCGCTCTTCGAGCACCTTCACGAACTGGGCGACCGTCGAACGCTTCTGGCCGATGGCGACGTAGACGCAGTAGAGTTTTTCCTCTTCCGGGCCGTTATCGTGGATCGGCTTCTGGTTGAGGAAGGCGTCGAGGATGATCGCGGTCTTGCCGGTCTGGCGGTCGCCGATGACGAGTTCGCGCTGACCACGGCCGACCGGAATCAGGGCGTCGATGGCCTTCAGGCCGGTCGACATCGGCTCATGAACCGACTTGCGCGGCATGATGCCGGGCGCCTTCACATCGACGCGCTTGCGCTCTTTCGACTTGATCGGACCCTTGCCGTCGATCGGATTGCCCAGCGCGTCGACAACGCGACCGAGAAGTTCCTTGCCTACGGGCACATCAACGATAGCACCAGTCCGCTTGACGGTGTCGCCTTCCTTGATGTCGCGGTCGGTACCGAAGATAACCACGCCGACATTGTCGGTTTCGAGGTTCAGGGCCATTCCGCGAATCCCGCCGGGGAATTCGACCATCTCGCCGGCCTGCACGTTGTCCAGACCATAGACGCGGGCAATACCGTCGCCAACGGACAGAACGGAACCGACTTCGGAGACTTCCGCTTCCTGTCCGAAATTCTTGATCTGGTCTTTAAGGATTGCGGAAATTTCCGCGGCGCGAATATCCATCAGCCGACCTCTTTAAGCGCGAGCTTCATTGATGACAATTTGGTGCGTAGCGACGTGTCGATCTGACGCGAACCGATCTTGACGATCAGTCCGCCCAGAAGCGAGGGATCGACAGTCACGTCGATTTCCACGTCTTTGCCGGCGACGTCCTTCAACGTCGCCTTCAATTCTTTTTCCTGGGCCGCCGTCAGCTTGAAGGCGCTGGCCACCTGCGCGGTGACGATACCCTTGTGAGCGGCGGAGATCGCGCGAAACGCCTTGATCATGCCAGGCAAGGCGAACAACCGACGATTCGAGGCGACCACCTTGAGGAAGTTTCCGAACACGCCATCAAGGCCGGCCTTGTCGGCGATTGCGGCGATCGCCCGGACCTGTTCGCCGGTGGAGAAGACAGGGCTGCCAATCAGGCGCCGCAGATCCTCGCTCTCGGCGATGAGAGCCTCGAAATCGCCGAGCTGCTGCTCGACCTTGTCAACGGCCTTGGCTTCAAGCGCGATGTCGAAAAGGGATTGTGCGTAACGGGAAGCAACACCGGAAGTGAGAGATGATGTAGCCACAGGCAATCGCTTCTCTGTTTCTCTTCAATACGCACACGGGAAGAAGCCGACCGGCTATGCGCAACGCATTGAACTTGTTGATATTTCTTTATCGCAACATGAAGCGCTAGTCGCACCTCTCCTGCGAATTTGCAGCCGTCTAGCACATGCTTTTCGCGCGCGCAACACAACGGCTATCGCCTTTTGTCGCAGAAAAGGCCGAATCCCGGCCCGCCGGATGCCCAATTATCGTATGATCCCGAACGCGAAAAGAAGCGGCGCGGCCGCCAACGCCGCTTCGATAACGATCGAGACTGCGTTGAACGCGGTAAAGCCGCGATCAAAAACCATCGAGACGAGCCGGCCGAGCGCCGTAAAGGCCCAGCCAGCGCCAAGCGCCATCCAGATGAAGGGCTGATTGAAGGCAATCGCCACCAGCGAGACGCCGAGATAAAAACCCGCCATCGTCGCCCGGCTTTCGGAGACGGCCTGCGGCACACCCTCCGCGGTGCGAAGTCGCAGCATGCGCAACGAAAGCCGCGGCGTCAGCAGGCATAAAAGGCCGAAGATCAGCGTGACGATTGCCGAGGCCCAGGCGAGCCATTCGCCGGTTGATTGCGGGGGAATGATGGAAATCATGTGTGCGTTCGCTCCGTTTGCATTCGTCAGCGCTCAACCTGCGCCGCGCTACGCGCCAGCCTCAGCACACGTTCGCGATACATCAGATAAAGGCCACTTGCGCAAATGATGGCAGCACCCGCGACCGTCCACCAGTCCGGCAAATCGCCGAACACGATCCAGCCGAGCAGTGTCATCCAGATCAGCTGACTGTAGACGAAGGGCGCGATCTTCGGCGCCGAGGCGATGCGGCTTGCCTTGATGAACATGGTATGCCCGATCATCCCGAAAATGCCGAACCCCAGGAGCAAAGCCGTATCGAAGACGCCTTCCGGCATTTCGGCGTTCGTCCAGGCGAAGGGGCCGAGCAGCAGGATGCCGATCAGCGACGGGTAAAAGACGAGGCTTGCCTCCGTCTCGCTGCCGGCGAGCTTGCGGGTCAGGATACCGTACAGCGCATAAACGAAAGTGGCCGAGATCGAATAGAGGATCGCCGGGTCGAACATCGCCGTACCCGGACGCACGACGACCAGAACGCCCGCGAAAGCGACCATGATCGCCAACCACCGGCGTATACCGGCCCATTCGCCGAGCAGCGGCCCGGCAAGCGCCGTGATCATCATCGGCGCAGACAGGAAAACCGAAACCGTCTGCGCCAACTGCAAGGTTTCCAGTGCCTTGAAGTTCAAAAGCGTCGTCGCCGGGAGGGTAATCGCGCGCAGAAGCTGGAGGAGGACATTGTTCATCCGCCAGAGTTCGGCGTTCGACCAGGCACGCGAGATCAGCATCTGCGCCAGCGCTTGCGAGGCAAAGCGGAACCAGACGACGAAGCTCGCCGCCAGACCCGACGTGATCAGATATTTGCCTGACGTATCCAGCGCCGCGAAAAGGAGAAACATACCGAGCGCGAGGACGAGCGCGACGGGCGGCATCGTTTCGGTGTCGACATCTTTTCGGATGGGTTTCGGAGACAAGTCGGGACTTTCCGTATCGATGCGTGCATGCGCCCAGGGTGGCATGAAGTCAAAGAAAAAAGCGCGGCAACCCTATCCGAGATAGGAGAGGATCTCGTCCGGCACGGACCGCGCATCGATATCGGACTCACGCACGAGCTGGTCGAAATGCTGGGTCAGCGCCCGTACCTGGCGGTTCTCGCGAAACACCATGTAGAACTGACCGACATAGACGACCGCGAGCAGCGGCCCGAACACCGTGACCGGCGCGGAGAAGACGCGCTTGCTGTCGTAGAGATAGACCCGCAGCGACGGATAGAGCCGGGCACAGCTCTCCGCCATCGCCTCGATCTGCCGGCGGGCCACCTCGCGCGGCAATCCCTTCCAGTAGCCTTCGCCGCGGGCCAGCGATTCCACCATGTCGCGCGAAACGCAGATCTCGTAGTCGCTGCCCGGTGCGCGCAGCCACTCGATCGTGTCGCGCAGCGACTGCATCGCCTGCTCCGGCGTCTTCGAAAGGAAAGCCGCATATTCCCAGCCCAACACATCCTCGGTCTTGAGGATGTCCGGAAAGGTCGCGGAGACGTGCCTGATCTTGTGTCCGGCGGCTTCCCGGTGCCAGGCGATGATCTGATCGTCGGCCGGGGCGCGTTGGGCATCAGCGATGCGGAAGCTCGTCGACAGGAGATCGGCGGCCGTTTCGCTCCGTTCAGTCAGGCCGAGCAGCCAGTCCACACTGACGCCGAGCGCGAAGGCGATCTCCGCCGCGAGATGTGCATTGGGGAGACGCGGATCGTCGCCACTGAGGATCTGCGCGACGGTCGACCGGTCGACATGGCAGCTGCGCGCCAGCCCGCTGCGCGAGATACCGGTCGCGGCCATGCGTTCGCCGACGCGTTTTCGAAACAGCTCTGCCCGCTCTTCCTTGCGCATGCGGAACTATTACCTCGTTTGGTGATTTTTCTCAACATTCCGGAAAAATGTTTCGAAAATTACGAATTGTCGTCATCTCGACGGGAGCCTAGGTGAGCGTTGCAACCCGAACCGAAAGCAACAGGAAATGGACACGAAAATCCGAACCGTCGCCAAGGCGACCACATGGCAAATCCTCGGCCTCGTCACGATGAGCGCACTCGCGTTCTGGCAGACGGGATCTATCGGCGGCGCGGTCTCGCTCGCCCTGTCGGCCAGCCTGACGAGCATCGGATTCTACATCCTGCACGAACGCGCCTGGGGGCGTATCCGCTGGGGGCGCAAGGCGCGGACCTGAGGGCGGAGGTGTCCGACCAATAACTTAGTCAATCGACGAAGTTTCTCTTGCTTAAGTCTCAATCCACTGATACTTAGCGACATGGCTAAACATGATACCGATCTCTCGCTGCTCTTCCACGCACTCGCCGACCCGACACGGCGTTCGATGCTCGCCCGGCTGGGCGAAGCGCCTGCGCGAGTCACCGAGCTTGCGGAGCCTACGGGGCTGCGACTGCCTACGGTGATGCGTCATCTATCCGTGCTGGAGGAAGCCGGATTGATCACAACGGCGAAGGACGGGCGGGTGCGTACCTGCGCGATCGTGCCCGAAGCGCTGGAACCGGTGCGAACATGGCTCGATGAACAACGGGCCATCTGGGAAGCGCGGCTCGATCGCCTGGATGCTTACGTTATGACCCTAATGAAGGAACGCGAAACATGATGCCCGATCTCGACCCGGAAACCGACCTGAGCTTTACCCGCACGCTGGCTGTCCCGCGACATCTGATCTGGGAATGCTGGACGAAGCCCGAGCATATTCCGCACTTCTTCGTCCCTGCCCCGCACAAGGTGACCGCCGTGGATATCAACCTTCGGGTCGGAGGCCGGTTCAACACGACATTCGAGGTGGAAGGCACGGCGATGGAAAACAACGGCGTCTATCTGGAGCTGGTGGAAGGCGAGAAGCTCGTTTTCACGGATACATATTCGGAAGGCTGGAAGCCGGCGCCCGATCCGTTCATGACGGCGATCCTGCTCCTGGCGGACGCGCCGGGCGGCGGCACGAGCTACACGGCGATTGCGCGGCACCGCAACCCGGACACCCGCAAAACCCATGAGGACATGGGCTTCTTCGATGGCTGGGGCACGGTGGCGACCCAGCTCGAAGCCTATGCGAAGGAACTGATGTGAAGCGCACCGGTTTCGCGACGCTGACCTTCGAACGCGACATGGCTGCGCCATTGTCTGCGTTGTGGGAAGCCTGGACGGCCCCTGCCGCGCGCGGAATCTGGGCGCCGCCATACCCGTCGGTCACGATAGATTATCTGGAGGCCGACACGAGCGTGGGCGGGCGCGAAATTTCGCTCTGCAAGGTCGAGGGCGAGCCGGATATCCGCTGCGAGATCGGCTGGCTTGCCCTGGAGCCGGAGGCGCGGAGCGTGAACTACGAAGTCATCTCGGCCGAAGGCACAACGCTGTCCGCAGCGCTTGTGACCGCCGATTTTTCCGGCGAAGCGAACCGCAGCCGGCTGGTCGTCACCGTACAGCTTTCTTCTCTGGCCCGTGACATGGAGGCGGACTACCGCGAGGGTTTCGATGCCGGTCTGGACAACCTTGTCGGCGTGGCCGAGCGGACCATGATCCTGCAGAAACTCATCCGGGCGCCGCGATCGGTCGTTTGGGGCGCCTGGATGAACCCCGAGACATTGCCGCAATGGTGGGGCCCGGATGGCTTTTCCTGCCGCACCCAGCGCATCGACCTGCGCGAGGGCGGCGAATGGGTGTTCGACATGATCGCGCCCGACGGGACAGTTTTCCCGAACCATCACCTTTACCATGACGTCCGTCCCGAGGAGCGGTTCGGCTATTCCCTGCTTTGGGGCGAGAACGGCCCGAAACACGCCGACGCATGGGCCTCGTTCGAGGAAGTGGACGGGACGACCAAGGTCACGCTCGGGATGGTCTTCTCGACAGCGGCGGAATTTCAGGAGGCAAAGGGCTTCGGCGCTGTGGAGCTGGGTTACCAGACCCTCGGCAAGCTGGAACGCTTCGTCGCATCGTCAAAGGAATGATTGCGGGTCGATATCCACGCTGACGCGCACCGAGCCGCGCGGCCGCGGCGCATTGCCGATCATGGTGCGCAAGAAGGCCTGCATATTGGCGCGTTCCGGGCCATGCACTAGTATGCGGAAGCGGTGGCGACCGCGGATCAGCGCCAGCGGCGCTTCCGCCGGGCCGAGCACCATGATCTCTCCGGCGGGCGCGGCCGAACGCAGGGCGCGGCCATGGTTTTCGGCCTCGGCGCGGCTGTTGGCCGAAATGATGATCGAGGCCAGACGTCCGAAGGGCGGCAGGTGACCGCGCTCCCGCTCGGCGATCTGGTTCTCATAGAAGGCCTCCCCGTCGCCCGAGACGATCGCCCGCATCGCCGGATGTTCCGGCTGGAACGTCTGGATCAGGCCATGACTTTTCTTGCCTGTTCGCCCGGCACGGCCGGTCACCTGGCTCAGGAGCTGGAACGTCCGCTCGGCAGCCCGCGGATCGCCATTGGCCAGCCCGAGATCGGCATCGACCACGCCGACCAGCGTCATGTTCGGGAAATTGTGGCCCTTGGCGACAAGCTGCGTGCCGATGACTATGTCGACCTCGCCCTTCTCGATTGCCTCAAGTTCGAGACGGAGCCGCTTTACACCGCCCAGCATGTCCGACGAGAGGACGATGGTCCGCGCATCGGGAAAGGCCGTGACGGCCTCTTCCGCAATTCGCTCGATACCCGGTCCGCAGGCTACGAGGTGATCGAGCGTTCCGCACTCCGGACAGGCTTCCGGCACCGGCTCGTGATGCCCGCAATGATGGCAGAGAAGCTGGCCGCGGAAACGGTGCTCAACCAGCCACGCCGAACAGTCCGGGCACTGGAAACGGTGACCGCACACCCGGCAGAGCGTCAGCGGCGCGTAGCCGCGACGGTTCAGAAACAGCAGCGCCTGCTCCTCGCGCTCCAGCGCCTCGCCGATTGCCTTGACCAGCGGCGGCGACAGGAATTTGCCGCGCGATGGAGGCGTGCGCCGCATGTCGATGGCGTGAAGGTCCGGCAGGGCAGCTTCCGCGAAGCGCCGCGCCATTCGCACATGGCGGTAGCGTCCGGTCTCGGCATTATAGCGGGTTTCGACCGACGGTGTAGCGCTCGACAGGATGACTGGCACGCCACCGATATGGCCGCGCACCACTGCCATATCGCGGGCGTGGTAGAAAACACGGTCCTCCTGCTTGTAGGCCGGGTCGTGCTCCTCGTCGACAACGATCAGGCCGAGATCGGAAAAGGGCAGAAAAAGCGCAGAACGAGCCCCCGCGACGACACGCACGCGACCGTCGGCGACCTGCCGCCAGACGCGTTCGCGCGTTTTCGGCGCAAGGTCGGAATGCCATTCGGCCGGTGGCGCCCCGAAACGGTCATGGAACCGTTCGAGGAAAGAATGGGTCAGCGAGATTTCCGGCAACAGGACGAGCACCTGCTTGCCCTTTTCCAGCGCTGCCGCGATCGCCTCGAAATAGACCTCGGTCTTGCCAGACCCGGTGACGCCTTCGAGAAGCGTCGCCATGAAGCCGTCCTCACGCACCGTGCCGGCAAGCGCCTCGGCGGCCGCTTTTTGATCGTCGGACAGATCGGCGGATTTGTAAGTCGGGTCAGGTGCGGCGACGACCGCGGCCGGCGGCAGTTCGATTTCCTCGAAACATCCCGTCTTGGTCAGTCCGTCGACAACAGAAAGCGAAACGCCAGCGGCATGAGCGAGCCCCGAGCGCGTCCAGGCAAATCCGTCGGCAGCCATTTCCAGCACGCGGTCGCGCGCCGCCGTCATCCGCTCCGGCAGGACGTCTGTACGTCGCAAACCCGGCGTCGGTGGCTCCGGATCGAATGCGGCCGGCACGCGCAAGACCATGCGCGCCACCATGCCCGGCGGCGACAGTGTGTAGCGCGCGATCCAGTCGACGAAGCGGCGCATGTCCTCGGACATGGGCAGGCAGTCGAAGACATGTTCGATCGCGCGCAGCTTCTTCGCGTCGATCTCGTCCTTCTGCGAAGCATCCCAGACGACCCCGGCGACAAGCCGCGGCCCGAGTGGCACCGCGACGATGGAACCGGGTTTGACGACCATGCCATCTGGCACCACATAGGTATAGGGCCGCTCCGACGGAGTCGGCACGAGCACGGGAACGGTATCGGGAGCGAGCAGCGAATCTTGCCTCATTACCGCGTGACCTTGCCTACTTCTTCGGGTAAACGGAAGCCCGATCAAGAACGCTGAAAACGGGACAATAAAGGGCGGAAACAATGAAATTCTTTGTCGATACGGCCGATGTGAACGAAATCCGGGAACTCAACGAGATCGGACTTCTCGATGGCGTGACGACCAATCCTTCGCTGATCATGAAATCCGGACGCGACTTCACCGAGGTCACCAAGGAGATTTGCGGAATCGTCGACGGTCCCGTCTCCGCCGAAGTCACGGCTCTCGATTTCGACGGCATGATGAAAGAAGCCGAGGTCCTTTTGAAGATCGCGGAGAATATCTGCATCAAGGTGCCGCTGACGATTGACGGGCTGCGGGCTTGCAAGGCGCTGACCACTGCCGGCCACAAGGTCAATGTGACGCTGTGCTTCTCGGCCAACCAGGCGCTTCTCGCGGCGAAGGCCGGCGCGACCTTCATCTCTCCCTTCATTGGCCGCCTCGACGACATGGCGATCGATGGCATGGATCTGATCGCGGAGATCAGGCAGATTTACAACAATTACGGGTTCCAGACCGAGATCCTCGCCGCCTCGATCCGCACCGTGAACCATGTCAGGGAAGCGGCCCTGATCGGCGCCGACGTGGCGACTGTGCCGCCGGCGACGCTCAAGGCCCTGGTCAAGCACCCGCTGACCGACAAGGGTATCGAATCCTTCCTCGCCGACTGGGCGAAGACCGGTCAGAAGATCGTCTAAGGCCGCGGAGGCTTCACGCCTCCGCTTCTTGCCTCAAACCTCCAGACGAGCGACCAGCGACCGCAGGAGTTGCTCGCGATGGGCCGGCGTGCCAGTCGATGGATCGAGGACGGTCTCGGCGATCGCCAGTAGTTCGCCGCGCTCGGCGGAACTCAGCGTTTCTCTCAGATAAGGCGCGACATGGCGCAGCGCCGTGCTTGCTTCGGCGCACTGGCCTGCCGCCCATTTGCCGTAAATCACAGCCTCGTCGACAAGGCCGGGCCGCGATGCGACGGGCGACAGTGCATCGCGCAGACGGCGTTCTGCATCTTCGTCGAAACTGCCCTGTTCCTGCGCCATTGCTATGATGACCGTCGCGGCGCCGACGACCGGGTCGTCGATGGCCGCGAAAGGGCTGACGGCGGCCCGGTTGCGGAACCGGCGTCGCTTGACCGCGCCGCGCGCCCGGCCCGCCATGTCGGCTACGTCACGGACCGCTGCGCCGGCCGCTCGCAGGCGATACCACCAGAACAGGCCCGCGCCGAGCAGACCAAGAATTGAAACCAGAATATGCATAGGATCTGCTCCCGCTGGAACTTGGATTTGGGCCCAGCGTAGGGAAGAGCGATCAGCCGGGCTGTGCTGGCGGGCACATCCCGGAGGGCATTGGCGGGTGGAAGACTCGAATCAGCCCGTAAAGACGGCGTTCGGCTGTTCGCGCAGAACGTGTTCGCAATGGTCCTGCAGCCGGACAGTCAGATCCTGCACATCGCCGTCCAGCGTGTCCGGCACGATCGGCTTGCCGATCGTGATGCGGAAGGGTTGCCCCTTCTTGTTGAGCAGCTCGTGGAACACCGTCATGTCGCGCAGTTCCGGCGTGCGGTGCGACAGGAGGTAGAACAGCTTGGAGTTGCGGGCGTTCATGTGCATCGGGATAACCGGCACATTGTAGCGCTTGGCCATCTGGATTCCGGTCGCCTGCCAGGGGCGCTCGTTCAGCCGGCCCTTGTCCCAGTAGGCGATACGGCCCGAGGGGAACAGGATGATGGCCCGGCCGTCGGAAAAGGCGCGGCTGGTGCGCACCAGCGTCTCGCGGCTCTTGGCGTGAGACTTTTCCGTGGTGCGCCACTCGACCGGAATGATGATCTCGGCAAGCCGCGGGGAAACGCGAATGGCGTCGCGATTGGCGAAGAAGACGAGATCGGGACGGACGTCCTTGATCATGTCATAAGCGGCGATGCCGTCCGCTATGCCGGTCGGATGGTTGGACACCAGGATGAACGCGCCGTCCTTCGGCAAATTCTCCTTGCCCTCGACGCTCACGTCGAGTTCGAGCAGCCGGCTGATGTATTCGAAACACTCGATACCGCTGATCTCGGCGACCTCGTCGGCCATGCGCACGGCCTGACGGTAGTACAGCACCTTGTAGAGCATCGGGCGGATGATCGGCCACAGCGGATGCTTGACCAGGGTCTGGCCCCGCTCCTCGATGAGCTGATCGACAATATGATGATTCTTCAGGGTGCGAGATTCCGCTCTACCGGTGACGATATCGGAAAAGGTCGACGATGCTGACTGGAATTCCATGGTCATCTGTCCGGTGGGCGCTCTGGCCGTCCTCTCACCGATTTGTGTATCGATAGTATGACACATCAACCATAACAGGAAAGCGTCACGCTGCGACATAATATGCCACAGCGTGATTTTCAAAGATTTAATAGGCCTTTAACGGCGCTTTACTGCCCGGATGGCGTCAGCTGCCGGCCTTGTGCATGCCCATAAAGGCCTGATCGCCCCATAATTCACGGACGCGCGCATCGCGGCCGCAGCCCTTCCGATAGCCCTTATAGGCCTCGGCCCGGCTGACGAGGCCGAAGCGGGTCAGCACTTTCACGTCGCTCATATAGTAGCCCTGATGGTAGTCCTCGGCCTTCCAGAAGGTCGCGGGCCCCTCGACCGGCGTGACGATGTTCTTTCCCAGTGATGTCTCCGCCTCGGCGATCGCCTCGCGGGCGGCCTTCGCCTCCGTATCGTTACCCGCGTGGATCGCGGTCGTGTAGGAATGGCCACGGTCGCAGAACTGACCGCCGTCATCGGTCACGTCGATGGTGCGCAGGAACTGCGTCACCAGCGTACGATAGTCGGTCTTCGTGTCGTCATAGTCGACCTTGACCACTTCACGGTGCCGGCCGTGATCGCGATAGGTCGGATTCTGCTTCTCGCCACCGGCATAGCCCGACGTGGTGGCGACGACGCCGTCCATATGGTCGAAATCACTCTCCACGCACCAGAAGCACCCGCCGGCAACCACCAGCGACTTGATTTCCGCCTGTGCGGGCAGCGCGGTCAGCGCCATGGCGGCCATCGACAAGGCCGCAATCATCCGTTTCATCCGGGTCATGTTTTCCTCCGGTCTTTTCCCTGTCCATTCAGATGGCGCATCCATCCCATGCCGACAGCCCCTCGCCCAATCAGATTTGTACACGCTTGCGTGAGCAGAATTTTCGGCTGGCGCTTGAACCAAACGCTGGGCGCAGCAGTTAAGCTCAAGGGAAACGTCAACGAACAAGGAAATCACCATGAAACGTCACGCCACGGCCATCTGGGAAGGCAACCTGCAGGAGGGCAAGGGCCGCCTCACCACGCAAAGCGGCGCGCTCAGCGAAAAGCGTTACGACTTCCGCACCCGCTTCGAAAATGAGGACGGCACCGCCGGCACCAACCCCGAGGAGCTGATCGCCGCCGCCCATGCGGGTTGCTTCGCGATGCAGCTGTCTCATTTCCTCGCCGAGAACGGCACGCCGGCAACCAAGCTGGACGCGAAGGCGACCGTCGAGGTGAAGCCCGGCGAGGGTATCAAGGGGTCGGCGCTGGTGCTGGAGGCCGAGGTGCCGGGCATCGACGACGACACGTTCCAGGAACTCGCCAAGAAGGCGAAGGAAGGCTGCCCGGTCTCAGGCGCGCTTTCCGCGATCACCATCACGCTGGACGCAAAACTGGTTTAGCAGCCGGTCAGTCGGCCAGGGCGTCGAAGCAGGACAGCGCTTCGGCGCCGTAAATCATCGACGGGCCACCACCCATATAGAGCGCGACCGCGATCGTCTCGATGACCTCGTCGCGGGTGGCGCCATGCTTCTTCGCTGCCTTGGCGTGAAAAGCGAGGCAGCCGTCGCAGCGCGCCGTGATGCCGATGGCGAGCGCGATCAGTTCCTTCGTCTTCGAATCGAGCACGCCCGGCGCGATCGCCGACTGCGCCAGCGCCCCGAACCCCTTGGCGGGCTTGGGCATCGCCTTGCGCAATTCGGCCATGCGCCTGTTGGTCTGATCGGTGAAAGCGGTCCAGTCAGTCTCGGCCATATGCCATTCCTTTCATGTTTCGCGATTCCCTATCGCGGAAACGGCGGCGGCGAGTTGATGCGGGTCAAGGCGGGGGTCTGGCGGTGGTGAGATTCCGGAACGCCTTCAGCATCGCGACCCCCTCACTTACCTTTTCAAAGAACCCGGGCGGTGGCCCGTATTGCTCTTTGGCTGACATTGCGGCCCCCTCACTGGCAAAAGCTAAGGGCTTAGCTGCGCTAAACCCAAGCTTTTGCTTCTGCCGGCCCTCCGCTTTCGCTCCGGGCGTTCGTCGCTCCAATCGACAAATCGTTGTCGATTGGCCGGCTACGCCGACCGCTTCTCACCCCCCCACGATGGGGAGAGAGTAGGCGCGTCATCGGCTTCGCGCCTTTAATCTGAATCCAGCGACTTCAAAGAACCCGGGCGTTAACCCGTTTTGTTGA
>Ga0208328_1000021_pt1 | contig 127593 bp, 130 predicted proteins | sample DeeseametaMP2633_FD_184170 | JGI IMG/M metagenome (GOLD analysis project Ga0208328, IMG submission 184170) | Marine microbial communities from the Deep Atlantic Ocean - MP2633 (SPAdes) | ecosystem: Environmental > Aquatic > Marine > Unclassified | place: Northeast of Antigua and Barbuda, North...
GCTGATCGTGCCGATCGCGATGGAAGAGCGCCTGCGCTTCGCCATCCGCGAAGGCGGCCGCACCGTCGGCGCCGGCATTGTCGCGAAGATCATCGAGTAGGCGAAAACTGAGAGTTTGGCGGAGCGCGGCATTCGCTGCCGCGCTCTGTGTCTTGAATAAGGAACAGTCGTAATGAACGGCCAGAACATCCGCATTCGCCTGAAGGCGTTCGACCACCGGGTTCTCGATGCTTCGACGCGTGAAATCGTGTCAACAGCAAAACGGACCGGTGCGAGCGTGCGTGGGCCTGTGCCGCTGCCGACACGGATTGAAAAATTCACCGTGAACCGGTCGCCGCACATCGACAAGAAAAGCCGCGAGCAGTTCGAGATGCGCACGCATAAGCGTCTTCTCGATATCGTTGATCCGACTCCGCAGACCGTGGACGCGCTGATGAAGCTCGACCTCGCGGCCGGCGTTGATGTCGAAATCAAGCTCTGAGCGAACCGGATTGGGGAAGGATGAACCAATGCGTTCAGGAGTAATCGCACAGAAGCTGGGCATGACCCGCGTCTACAATGACAACGGCGAGCAGCTGCCGGTCACCGTTCTCCGCATGGAGAATTGTCAGGTGGTAGCCCAGCGGACTGAAGAAAAGAACGGCTATTCGGCCGTGCAGCTGGGCTCAGGCCTCGCCAAGGTGAAGAACACGTCGAAGGCCATGCGCGGTCATTTCGCCATCGCCTCTGTCGAGCCGAAGCGCAAGCTGGCCGAGTTCCGCGTGTCGCCGGACAACATGATCGACGTTGGCGCAGAGCTGACCGCAGAACACTTTGTTCCGGGTCAGAAGGTCGACGTGACTGGCACGACCCAGGGCAAGGGCTTCCAGGGTGTCATCAAGCGCCACAACTTCGGTGGTGGCCGCGCGACCCACGGTAACTCGCTATCGCACCGTTCGCACGGTTCGACCGGCATGTGCCAAGACCCCGGCAAGGTGTTCAAAGGCAAGAAGATGGCCGGCCACATGGGCGCGACCCGGGTGACCTCGCAGAACCTCGAAGTCGTCTCGACCGACGTCGAGCGTGGCCTGATCCTCGTCAAGGGTGCCGTTCCCGGCTCCAAGGGCGCATGGATCCTGGTTCGTGACGCCGTGAAATCGAGCCTGCCCGACAATGCGCCGAAGCCGGCCGCAGTGCGCGCAGGTGCGGAAGCCGCAGCGGCTCCGCAGGCTGAAGGGGCAGAATGATGGAAATAAAAGTGACCACACTGGCCGGAAAGGCCGCCGGTTCGCTTACGGTCTCGGACGAAGTGTTCGGGCTCGAGCCGCGCGCGGATCTGATCCAGCGCGTCGTGCTCTGGCAGCAGGCCAAGAAGCAGCAGGGCACGCATCAGTCCAAAGGCCGTGCCGACATTTCGCGCACCGGCGCGAAGATGTTCAAGCAGAAGGGAACGGGCCGCGCCCGTCACTCTTCGGCGCGCGCTCCGCAGTTCCGCGGCGGCGGCAAGGCACACGGCCCGGTCGCACGCAGCCATGAGACAGACCTTCCCAAGAAGGTACGCGCTCTGGGCTTGCGTCATGCGCTGTCCGCCAAGGCGAAATCGTCCGACCTGATCATCGTTGATGATCTGACGGCGGCCGACGCCAAGACAAAAGCCCTGCTGGCCCAATTCGCCGGCCTCGGCCTCGAAAACGCTCTCGTTATCGGCGGTGCCGAGCTCGACAGCAACTTCAAGAACGCCGCGTCGAACATTCCGCAGATCGACGTGCTGCCGGTTCAGGGTATCAATGTCTATGACATCCTGCGCCGCAACAAGCTGGTTCTGTCCAAGGCTGCGGTCGAAGCTCTCGAGGAGCGGTTCAAATGACGGACATTCGCCACTATGACGTGATCGTCTCACCGGTGATCACCGAAAAGTCGACCTTCGTGTCGGAAAACAACCAGGTCATCTTCAACGTGGCCCGCGACGCTTCGAAGCCGGAAATCAAGGCCGCCGTCGAAGCCCTGTTCGGGGTCAAGGTGAAGGCGGTCAATACGCTCCTGCGCAAGGGCAAGGTGAAGCGCTTCCGCGGCATCAAAGGTCGGCAGAGCGACGTGAAGAAGGCGGTCGTGACGCTTGTTGATGGCCAGTCCATCGACGTCGCGACAGGTCTCTAACCGGACGGCCGAGAGGTAATTCGAGATGGCATTGAAAACATTCAAACCGACGTCTCCCGGCCAGCGCCAGCTGGTTACGGTAGACCGTTCCGGCCTTCACAAGGGCGGCCCGGTCAAGGCGCTCACCGAAGGTCTGACCAAATCGGGCGGCCGTAACAACGCCGGCCGTATGACGTCGCGGAATCGCGGCGGCGGTCACAAGCGGACCTACCGCATCATTGACTTCAAGCGTTCCAAGAAGGACGTCGAGGCAACGGTAGAACGTCTTGAGTACGATCCGAACCGCACCGCCTTTATCGCGCTTCTGAAGTATGACGATGGCGAATTGTCCTACATCCTGGCTCCGCAGCGCATGCAGGCCGGCGACCGCGTGATCTCCGCCGATTATGCGGACGTCAAGCCGGGCAACGCGATGCAGCTCGGCCGGATGCCGGTCGGCACAATCGTGCACAACGTCGAGATGAAGCCGGGCAAGGGTGGCCAGATCGCCCGTTCGGCGGGCACATACGCCCAGCTCGTCGGTCGTGACCAGGGCATGGCGATTCTGCGCCTGAACTCGGGCGAGCAGCGCCTCGTTTCCGGCAAATGCATCGCCACCGTTGGCGCCGTGTCCAACCCGGACCACGGCAACATCAACCTCGGCAAGGCCGGCCGTTCGCGTTGGCTCGGAAAGCGCCCGCATGTTCGCGGCGTCGTCATGAACCCGGTCGACCACCCGCATGGCGGTGGTGAAGGCCGCACCTCGGGCGGCCGCCATCCGGTTACCCCGTGGGGCAAGCCGACCAAGGGCAAGCGGACGCGTTCGAACAAGGCGACCGACAAGTTCATCATGCGCTCGCGTCATCAGCGCAAGAAGTAATCAGAGAGGAAAAGCCTAATGGTTCGTTCAGTTTGGAAAGGCCCGTTTGTTGACGGCTATCTTCTCAAAAAGGCCGACAAGGCCCGTGAGAGCGGTCGTCACGACGTGATTAAGATCTGGAGCCGCCGCTCCACCATCATGCCGCAGTTCGTCGGCCTGACCTTCGGTGTCTACAACGGCACCAAGCACATTCCGGTCGCCGTCAACGAAGACATGGTCGGCCATAAATTCGGTGAATTCGCTCCGACCCGTACCTATTACGGTCACGGCGCGGACAAGAAGGCAAAGAGGAAGTAACCATGGGCAAGCCAAAGGCACCGCGCCGGCTGGCCGACAACGAGGCCCGCGCCGTAACGCGCACCATCCGCGTCAGCCCGCAGAAGCTCAACCTGGTTGCGGCCATGATCCGCGGCAAAAAGGTTGAATCAGCGCTCGCCGATCTGACCTTCTCGCGCAAACGTATCGCCTCGACTGTCAAGAAGACGCTGGAGTCGGCGATTGCCAATGCCGAGAACAATCACGACCTCGATGTCGACGCGCTCGTCGTCGCAGAGGCCTTTGTGGGCAAGTCGATCGTCATGAAGCGCTTCCACGCCCGCGGTCGCGGCCGTGCAAGCCGTATCGAGAAACCGTTCTCTCACCTCACGATCGTCGTTCGTGAGCAAGAGGAAGCAGGGGAGGCCGCATAATGGGCCAGAAAATCAATCCGGTCGGCCTTCGCCTCGGCATTAATCGTACCTGGGATTCGCGCTGGTACGCGAATACCGGCGAATACGGTGAGCTGCTGCATGAGGATCTGAAGATCCGCAACTATCTGATGAAGGAACTCAAGCAGGCCGCCGTCTCGAAGATCGTGATCGAGCGCCCGCACAAGAAGTGCCGCGTCACGATCCACTCGGCGCGTCCGGGTATCATCATCGGCAAGAAGGGCGCCGACATAGAGAAGCTTCGCCGCAAACTTTCGGAGTTCACGTCGGCGGAAACGCATCTCAACATCGTTGAAGTGCGCAAGCCCGAGATCGACGCAACGCTGGTCGCGCAGTCGATCGCTCAGCAGTTGGAACGCCGCGTTGCTTTCCGCCGCGCCATGAAGCGCGCCGTTCAGTCGGCTATGCGCCTCGGTGCCGAGGGCATTCGCATCAACTGCGCAGGCCGCCTTGGCGGTGCTGAAATCGCCCGCACCGAATGGTATCGCGAAGGCCGCGTGCCGCTGCATACGCTGCGCGCCGATGTCGACTACGGAACCGCCGAAGCTGAAACGGCTTATGGCATTTGCGGTATCAAGGTCTGGGTCTTCAAGGGCGAAATCCTTGAGCACGATCCGATGGCGTCGGAACGCCGAGCGACCGAAAACGACAACCAGGGCTCTGGCCGCCGCCGCGATAACGCGTAAGCGGACAGATTGGAGTAAGAACCGATGTTGCAACCGAAACGGACCAAGTACCGCAAGCAGTTCAAGGGCAAGATCCATGGCCTCGCCAAGGGTGGAACGGCCCTGAATTTCGGCGAATACGGCCTGAAGTCGCTGGAACCGAACCGCGTCAACGCCCGTGAGATCGAAGCGGCCCGCCGCGCGATCACCCGTCACATGAAGCGTGCCGGCCGCGTGTGGATCCGCGTCTTCCCTGACGTGCCGGTCACCTCAAAGCCGACCGAAGTGCGTATGGGTAAAGGCAAGGGCTCCGTCGACTACTGGGCGGCCAAGGTGAAGCCCGGTCGCGTGATGTTTGAAATCGACGGTGTTCCCGAGGACATCGCCCGTGAGGCGCTGCGTCTCGGCGCCGCCAAGCTCTCGGTCAAGACGCGCTTTATTCAGCGCATCGCCGAGTAGGAGAGAAGGTCATGAAAGCCTCCGACGTGAAAGCAATGAGTGTCGACCAGCTCGCCGACGAGCTGGAAAAGCTCAAGAAGGAACAGTTCAACCTGCGCTTCCAGAAGGCGACGGGTCAGCTGGAGAAAACCTCGCGTGTGCGTGAAGTGCGCCGCGACATTGCCCGTATCAAGACGATTGCCGCCGAAAACGCGGCCAAAGGAAAGTAACGATGCCAAAACGCGTTCTGCAGGGCACTGTTGTAAGCGACAAGAACGACAAGACCGTCGTGGTCAAGGTTGAGCGCCGCTTCGCCCATCCGCTGTTTAAAAAGACCGTGCGCCGCTCCAAGAAGTACAAGGCGCATGACGAGAACAACCAGTTCAAGGTCGGCGACACTGTCTTCATCCAGGAGAGTGCGCCGATTTCTAAGGACAAATGCTGGGTGGTCGTCACTGACCAGCCTGCAGCCTGAACCCAAACCGTAATTGCATGCGGCTTCAGATGAAGCCAGCTGGACACATAACAAAGGCAGCCAGTCATGATTCAGATGCAAACAAACCTCGATGTCGCCGATAACTCCGGCGCGCGTCGTGTTCAGTGCATCAAGGTGCTGGGCGGTTCCAAGCGCAAATATGCTTCCGTGGGCGACATCATTGTCGTCTCCGTTAAGGAAGCCATTCCGCGCGGCCGCGTCAAGAAGGGCGACGTCATGAAAGCCGTCGTCGTCCGCACCGCAGCAGATATCCGCCGTCCCGACGGCAGCGTCATCCGCTTCGACAAGAACGCGGCGGTGATCGTCGACAACAAAAAAGAACCGGTCGGCACCCGTATCTTCGGGCCTGTGCCGCGCGAGCTTCGCGCCAAGGCACACATGAAGATCATCTCGCTGGCGCCGGAAGTTCTGTAAGGAGAGACACGATGCAGAAGATCCGCAAGGGCGACGAAGTCGTCGTGCTCACCGGCAAGGACAAGGGCCGAAAAGGTTCGGTCCTGCAGGTTCTGCCGAAGGACAATCGCGCCGTCGTTTCCGGTGTCAACGTCGTCAAGCGCCACCAGCGCCAGACGCCGAACGCCGAAGGCGGCATCATTTCCAAAGAGGCGCCGATCGACCTGTCGAACCTGGCCCTGTTGGACCCCAAAGACTCCAAGCCGACCCGAGTCGGCTTCCGCATGGAGGGCGACCGCAAGGTGCGTTTCTCCAAACGTTCCGGAGAAGTGATCGATGGCTGACGCACAGTATGAGCCGCGGCTCAAGAAGCAGTACAACGAGACCATTCGCAAGTCGCTGCTCGAGCAGTTCGGCTATTCGAACGAGATGGAAATCCCCCGTGTGACGAAGATCGTCATCAACATGGGTGTGGGAGAAGCCACGGCTGATTCCAAAAAGCCGACTTCGGCCGCCGAGGACCTCTCGCTGATCACTGGCCAGAAGGCCGTCATCACGCGCGCCCGCAACTCGATTGCTGGCTTCAAGGTGCGTGAAGGCATGCCGATCGGCACGAAAGTGACCCTGCGCGGCGCGCGCATGTTCGAGTTCATGGATCGCCTGGTCAACATCGCGCTTCCGCGCGTCCGGGACTTCCGCGGCCTGAACCCGAAAAGCTTCGACGGCCGTGGCAACTTCGCCATGGGCCTGAAGGAGCACATCGTGTTCCCCGAGATCAATTACGACAAGGTCGACCAGATCTGGGGAATGGACATCATCGTTTGTACGACGGCGAAATCGGACGACGAAGCCCGGGCCCTGCTCAAGGCTTTCAACTTCCCCTTCCGCCAGTAACGGCAAGCGTAAAAAGGAACATTACGCATGGCTAAAGTCAGCGCAGTCGAAAAGAACAACCGTCGCCGCAAGCTGGTGAAACAGTATGCAGGCAAGCGCGCCGAGCTGAAGGCGACCGTCATGGATCGCTCGAAGCCGATCGAAGAGCGCTTCCGGGCGACCATGAAACTTGCGGAACTGCCGCGCAACTCCGCCAAGGTGCGCGTGCGCAACCGCTGTGAGGTATCGGGCCGCCCGCGCGCCTACTACCGCAAGCTCAAGATGTCGCGTATTGCGCTTCGCGAACTCGGTTCGCTCGGCCGGATTCCCGGCGTCGTGAAGTCCAGCTGGTAAGGGGAATTAAAGATGTCCATGTCAGATCCTCTTGGCGATATGCTGACCCGCATCCGTAACGGGGTGCATCGTTCCAAGGACCGCATTTCCACGCCTGCTTCCAAGCTGCGTGGCAATGTGCTCGAAGTCCTGAAAAGCGAAGGTTACATTCGTGATTACACGCAGGTCGAATATTCCACCGGCAAGGCGGAATACGAGATCGAGTTGAAATATTTCGACGGTGCTTCCGTCATCCGCGCGATCGAACGAGTTTCGAAGCCGGGCCGCCGGGTCTATGTCGGCGTAAAGTCGATCCCGCACGTGGCTAATGGCCTCGGCATCTCGATACTGTCGACGCCGCAGGGCGTAATGGCGGATCATGAAGCACGCGAAAAGAATGTTGGCGGGGAGTTGCTCTGCCGCGTCTTCTGACGCGCAGGGTAGCCAGGAACCCAGTAAACGGACAGGTTGAACAATGTCGCGTATTGGTAAGAAGCCGGTATCCATTCCGGACGGTGTCACGGCCACCGTCGACGGTCAGATTGTGACCGCGAAAGGCCCGAAGGGCGAACTGAAATACGTCGTCAATGACGAAGTGCTCGTCGCCATGGAAGATGGCGCCGTCAACGTGCAGCCGCGCAACCAGTCCAAGGATGCGCGCTCCAAGTGGGGCATGTCGCGCACCATGATTTCCAACATCATGGAAGGCGTGAAGAACGGCTTCGAGCGCAAGCTTGAGATCAACGGCGTCGGCTATCGTGCGGCCATGCAGGGCAAGAACATCCAGCTCTCGCTCGGCTACAGCCACGAAGTCGTCTACAACGTGCCGGAAGGCGTCAGCGCCGCATGCCCGAAGCCGACGGAAATCGTTCTGAACGGCATCGACAAGCAGCAGCTCGGCCAGGTGGCTGCGGAGATCCGTGAATTCCGTCCGCCGGAACCCTACAAGGGCAAGGGTGTGAAGTATGCGGAAGAGACGATCATCCGCAAAGAAGGCAAGAAGAAGTAAGGAAGCGGCCATGGCAAAGACCAAAGAATCGACCACGCGCCGCGCGCAGCGCGTTCGCCGCCAGATAAAGAAGGTGGCCAACGGACGACCGCGCCTTTCGGTGCATCGTTCGTCGAAGAATATCTATGCGCAGGTTATCGACGACGCCGCTGGCCGTACGCTGGTTGCGGCTTCAACGCTGGAAGGCGACCTGAAGGGCTCCCTGAAGACTGGTGCTGACACCGCAGCAGCAGCAGCCGTCGGCAAGCTTATCGCGGAGCGCGCGGTCAAGGCCGGTGTGAAGGAAGTCGTGTTTGATCGCGGTGCATATATATACCACGGCCGGGTCAAGGCGCTCGCGGATGCCGCGCGCGAAGGCGGCCTTAGCTTCTAACTTTAACCCCCGTGCTACCGGAAAAGAAAAAGGAACCAGGATATGGCACAGCAAGATCGTGGAGGTCGCGGACGCGACCGGGGGCCACGCGAAGAGGTTGATAGCGAGTTTGTAGACAAGCTCGTTCACATCAACCGCGTGGCCAAAGTGGTGAAGGGCGGCCGTCGTTTCGGATTTGCCGCTCTCGTCGTGGTCGGCGACCAGAAGGGTCGCGTCGGCTTCGGTCATGGCAAGGCGCGCGAAGTGCCGGAAGCCATCCGCAAGGCGACAGAAAGTGCCAAGCGCGACATGATCTTCGTTCCGCTGCGTTCGGGCCGGACCCTGCATCATGACGTCGAAGGCCGTCACGGTGCCGGCAAGGTGCTGCTTCGTGCGGCTGCTCCGGGTACCGGAATCATCGCGGGTGGCCCGATGCGCGCCGTGTTCGAGACGCTCGGCGTCCAGGACGTGGTCGCCAAGTCGCTCGGCACGTCGAACCCTTACAACATGGTTCGCGCGACCTTCGATGCCCTTAAGAGCCAGATGCATCCGAAGGATGTCGCCGCGCAGCGCGGGCTAAAATATTCCACGCTACAGGCTCGTCGTCGCGACCTGATCGGCGCTGAAGAATAGGTGATCGTGCTCCTCGCCCGAATAGAAAGGGCAGGGGCCATTGGAAGGAAACTGACTGATGGCTGACAAGAAGAAGGCTACGATCACTGTCGAACAGATCGGCAGCCCGATCCGCCGGCCGGCCGACCAGGAGAAGACCCTGATCGGTCTCGGCCTGAACAAAATGCACCGTACCCGTACGCTGGAAGATACCCCGGCCGTGCGCGGTATGATCCGCAAGGTCCAGCACCTCGTCCGCGTCGTGGACGAGGCCTGAGAGCGGGAGAGAGATTATGAATCTGAACGAACTGCGTGACAATGAAGGCGCTCGCCCGTCCCGCAAGCGGGTCGGCCGGGGCATTGGCTCCGGCAAGGGCAAGACCGGCGGCCGCGGCGTAAAGGGCCAGAAGTCCCGTTCCGGCGTGGCGATCAAGGGCTACGAAGGCGGCCAGATGCCGATCTATCGTCGTCTGCCCAAGCGCGGCTTCTCGAACATCTTCGCCAAGGACTTCAACATCGTTTCGCTCGGCCGCATCCAGGCCGCGATTGATGCCGGTAAGCTCGATGCGAAGAAGATCGTCGATGCAGCGGCGCTGGCGGAAGCCGGTGTGATTCGCCGCCTCAAAGACGGCGTGCGCGTGCTGGCCGACGGTGAACTGAAGGCGAAGGTGACCTTCGAGGTTGCCGGCGTATCCAAGTCGGCGGTCGACAAGATTGAAAAAGCCGGTGGCTCCGTCACCGTGCTGGTGGCGAAAGCCGCGGCGGAGTAATTCTGGGGAAGGCGGCGGATCGGTTCGCCGCCTTTTCTTCACGTGTTTCTTTACTTGCGTCTCATACGCATGACGCTTATCTCCGCTCTAACATGCGTTGGCCCGGCCGGCCGTATCCCGGCATCCTGACGGCCTCGGCGAACCGGAGAAGTCCTCAATGGCATCGGCAGCAGAACAGCTTGCAGCAAACCTGAATTTCGGCGCTTTCGCCAAGGCCGAAGAACTCAAGAAACGAATCTGGTTCACACTCGGCGCGCTTCTCGTCTACCGCCTTGGTACCTACATCCCGCTTCCCGGGTTGAACATGGAAGCCTTCGGTCAGGCGTTCGACAGCCAGTCGCGCGGTATCCTGGGCATGTTCAACATGTTCTCGGGCGGTGCCGTGCAGCGCATGGCGATTTTCGCTCTCGGCATCATGCCCTATATCTCGGCCTCAATCGCCATCCAGCTGATGACGTCGGTCATTCCGACGCTCGAACAGCTGAAGAAGGAAGGTGAACAGGGCCGCAAGGTCATCAACCAGTACACCCGCTACGGTACCGTTCTGCTTGCCACACTGCAGGCCTATGGCATCTCGGTCGGGCTTGAGAGCGGCAGCGGAATCGTTGCCGATCCGGGCTGGTTCTTCCGTATTTCGACCGTGATCACTCTGGTCGGCGGCACCATGTTCCTGATGTGGCTCGGTGAGCAGATCACTGCGCGTGGTATTGGCAACGGCATATCGCTGATCATCTTTTCGGGCATCGTGGCCGGACTTCCGAACGCGATTGCGGGCACACTCGAACTCGGCCGTACCGGCGCGCTCGCCACCGGCGTGATCCTGGCGATTATCGTCGTTGCGATCGTCGTCATCGCCGCCATCGTCTTCATGGAGCGCGCGCAGCGAAGGCTGCTGATCCAGTATCCGAAGCGGCAAGTCGGCAATCGGATGTTCCAGGGCGACACGTCGCATCTGCCGCTGAAGCTGAACACAGCCGGCGTCATTCCCCCGATTTTTGCGTCGTCGCTGCTGCTGCTGCCGGCTACCCTTGCCGGCTTCTCAGATACGACGACTCTTCCGAACTGGGCCTCGGCGATCCTCGCCGCGCTCGGCCACGGACAGCCGCTCTATATGTTGTTCTACGCGTCCATGATCGTCTTCTTCGCTTTCTTCTATACGGCGCTCGTGTTCAATCCGGCTGATACAGCCGACAACCTGAAGAAACAGTCAGGCTTCATTCCGGGCATCCGCCCCGGACAGCGCACGGCCGAATATATCGACTACGTGCTGACGCGCATCACGGTGGTCGGCGCCATCTATCTGGTGCTGATCTGTCTGTTACCCGAATTTCTAATAGCGTCGACGGGCGTGCCGTTCTATCTCGGCGGGACGTCGCTGCTTATTGTTGTGAGCGTGACGCTTGATACTGTCGCGCAGATCCAGGGTCACCTGATCGCCCATCAGTATGAAGGCCTGATCAAGAAATCCAAACTGCGCGGGGGGAAACGCGGACGATGAGACTTATCCTTCTGGGACCGCCGGGCGCCGGCAAGGGAACGCAGGCGCAGCGGCTGGTCGAGAAATATTCGATCCCGCAACTGTCTACAGGCGACATGCTCCGCGCCGCCGTCAAGGCGGAGACCGAGGTCGGCTTGAAGGCAAAAGCCGTGATGGATGCCGGCGAGCTTGTTTCCGACGCGATCGTCAACGCCATCGTATCCGAGCGAATCGATGCGCCGGATTGCGAGAACGGGTTTATCCTTGACGGCTATCCGCGGACGCTGCATCAGGCGGATGCCGTGGCCGAGATGCTGGCGGGCAAGGGAATCGGCTTGGACGCGGTGATCGAACTCCTGGTCGACGATAAGGCACTCGTCGGCCGAATCGTCAAACGGGCGGAAGAGGCGAAGGCTGCCGGTCAGCCGGTTCGCAAGGATGATACCCCGGAAGTTTTCGACGAGCGGCTTCGCGAATATTACAAGAAGACCGCGCCGCTGACGGGCTATTATTACGCCAAGGGCATGCTGAAGACTGTCGACGGCATGGACACGATCGAGGGCGTGACTTCTCAGATCGAAAAGATCCTCGGCGAGATCTGATAATTCCGTGACCGGTTGACGTATCACTATTTTAAAGAAATGCCCGCCCGCCTGGTTGACAGGGTTTCAGGTGGGCATTATAGCGGCGCATCTTCCCTGAAAGATCGGTCAGACGTGCCTCCTTGGCGCGATGCCGCTCGAACGGGAAACTCGCAAGGGCCGGCCTCCACCGGACGCGGGTAAACAATAAAACGCCGGATCGACCGGCCCACATGGAGACTAAAATGGCACGTATAGCCGGTGTTAACATACCGACTGGCAAGCGCGTTGTGATCGCGCTTCAATACATCCACGGCATTGGTGCGAAGTTCGCCCAGGAAATCGTCGAGAAGAACAACATTCCGGCCGAACGCCGGGTGCATGAGCTAACCGACGCCGAAGTGATGAGCATTCGCGAGACGATCGACCGCGATTATCAGGTCGAAGGCGATCTGCGCCGCGAAGTATCGATGAACATCAAGCGTCTTATGGACCTTGGCTGCTACCGCGGTCTGCGTCATCGCCGCAACCTGCCGGTGCACGGTCAGCGCACGCACACCAACGCGCGCACCCGCAAGGGTCCGGCCAAGGCGATCGCCGGCAAGAAGAAGTAATCGAACGAAAAAGGCCGCTTCGCGCAAGCGGCTTTCATTCGTTCAAGGTGTAGCCGCTGGAATTACGGCGGTGCTAAGATCGAAAGGACTACCATGGCCAAGGAAGCCGGACGCGTTCGCCGCCGCGAGCGCAAAAATATCTCTTCGGGTGTCGCCCACGTCAATTCGACGTTCAACAACACGATGATCACCATCACCGACGCGCAGGGCAACACGATTGCCTGGTCGTCGGCTGGCATGCAGGGCTTCAAGGGTTCGCGCAAATCGACTCCGTTTGCGGCACAGGTTGCCGCTGAGGATTGCGCGAAGAAGGCCCAGGAACACGGCATGCGGTCGCTGGAAGTTGAAGTGTGTGGGCCGGGTTCAGGCCGTGAGTCGGCGCTTCGCGCTTTGCAGGCGGCTGGCTTCACGATCACCTCGATCCGCGACGTGACCCCGATCCCGCACAATGGTTGCCGCCCGCGCAAGAAGCGCCGCGTCTAACCGAGAATTCAGGGCGTCGCCGATCCTGCGAGGCCCGTTTTTCAGATCTGTTGCCACGAATGGATGGTGGCAAGGAAGCTGAGGGAAAGCCGTGATACACAAGAACTGGCAAGAACTTATCAAACCGAAGAAGGTCGAGTTCAAAAGCGCGGGCACCAACAAGGTGACCCTCGTCGCCGAACCGCTCGAGCGCGGCTTCGGTCTTACGCTCGGCAACGCGCTTCGCCGCGTGCTTCTGTCGTCGCTGCGCGGTGCGGCTGTGACCGCCGTGCAGATCGACGGCGTTCTGCATGAATTCTCCTCGATCGCCGGCGTGCGCGAGGACGTGACGGATATCGTTCTGAACATCAAGGAAATCGCCATCCGCATGGAAGGCGACGGACCGAAGCGCATGGTCGTGCGCAAGCAGGGCCCGGGCGTCGTCACCGCCGGTGACATCCAGACGGTCGGCGATGTCGAGATCCTGAACCCGGATCACGTCATCTGCACCCTCGACGAGGGCGCCGAGATTCGTATGGAGTTCACAGTCGACAACGGCAAGGGCTATGTGCCGGCCGACCGCAATCGCGCCGAAGACGCGCCGATCGGCCTCATCCCGGTCGACAGCCTGTATTCGCCGGTCCGCAAGGTCTCCTATAAGGTGGAAAACACCCGTGAAGGCCAGGTGCTCGATTACGACAAGCTGTCGATGACGATCGAGACGAACGGCGCGGTCACCGGTGAGGACGCCGTGGCGTTCGCCGCTCGCATCCTGCAGGACCAGCTTGGCGTCTTCGTCAATTTCGAAGAGCCGCAGAAGGAAGTCCAGGAAGAACAGGTCCAGGAACTGGCCTTCAACCCGGCGCTTCTTAAGAAGGTCGACGAGCTGGAGCTGTCTGTCCGTTCGGCAAACTGCCTGAAGAACGACAACATCGTCTATATCGGTGATCTGATCCAGAAGACCGAGGGCGAAATGCTTCGCACGCCGAATTTCGGCCGCAAGTCGCTCAACGAGATCAAGGAAGTTCTGGCGTCCATGGGCCTCCATCTTGGTATGGAAGTCCCGGCCTGGCCGCCGGAGAATATCGAGGACCTCGCAAAGCGTTACGAGGATCACTACTGATCGCCGGAGTGATCCGGCCAACTTTCAAGGAGAAGGCTCATGCGCCACGGAAATTCGGGCCGCAAGCTGAACCGCACTGCCAGCCACCGCAAGGCGATGTTTGCCAACATGGCAGCCTCGCTGATCGAGCATGAGCAGATTGTGACGACGCTGCCCAAAGCAAAGGAAATTCGCCCGATCGTCGAAAAGCTTGTCACGCTCGGCAAGCGCGGCGACCTGCATGCGCGCCGTCAAGCTATCGCCGCGATTCGCGACGAGGCCCAGGTCCGCAAGCTGTTTGACACGATCGCGACGCGTTATGCCGACCGCAACGGCGGCTATCTTCGCATCATGAAGGCGGGTTTCCGCCATGGTGACAGCGCCCCGATGGCCGTCATCGAATTCGTCGACCGCGATGTCGACGCAAAAGGCGCCGCCGATCGTGCGCGCGTCGAAGCCGAGGAGCAAGCTGCCGAAGAAGCAGCTTAAGTCAGGTCCGTACGGACGACCTGAAAAGGGGCCTTTTAAGGCCCCTTTTTTTCGTTATGGTGGCGCGAATCTCGGGGTAACGGAGCGGGTTCATGTCGTCGAAGCAGTTAGCGCAATTCGTCCTTCTGGTTGGCCTCGTCCTCGGCGGGGCGCTCGTGCAGGTTCACGCGCAGAACTTTGAAGACAAGGTCGGCGACCTGCTGGAAGACCTGTTCGGCGGCAAAGGGTCGGGGCGTCCGGAGCAGCCGCCCGCCAATCGGCAGGCCGGTGCGAACGACGATTCCCGCCGGCTTCCGTTCAGCCGGAACGAGATCCAGCTCTCCTTCGCTCCGCTGGTCAAGCAGACCGCGCCAGCCGTCGTCAATGTCTATGCAGCGCGCGTGGTCCAGCAGCGGAGTTCGCCGTTCCAGGGCGACCCCTTCTTTGATTTCTTCTTCGGCCAGGGCAACCCCAACGCCCCGACGCGTCCGCGGATGGAGCAGTCGCTCGGCTCCGGCGTGATCGTCGACCCTTCCGGGCTGATCGTCACCAACAACCACGTCATCGGCGATGCCGACGAGATCAAGGTGGCGCTGGCCGATGGCGAGGAATTCGAGAGCGAGGTCGTGTTGCGTGACGAGCGCTCCGACGTCGCCGTGCTTCGGATCGACGCCAAGCGCAAGCTTCCGTTTTTGCAGATCGCGGACTCCGACAAGGTCGAGGTCGGCGATCTCGTGCTGGCCATCGGCAATCCGTTTGGCGTCGGCCAGACCGTGACCTCCGGCATCGTCTCGGCACTGGCGCGTACCAAGCTCGGCGTTTCCGATTTCGGCTTCTTCATACAGACCGATGCTGCGATCAATCCGGGTAATTCAGGCGGGGCGCTGATCGGCATGTCCGGGCGGCTGATCGGCATCAACTCGGCGATCTATTCGCGCTCCGGCGGTTCGAACGGGATTGGTTTCGCGGTTCCCTCCAACATGGTGCAAGCCGTGATCAGCCAGGCGCAGGGCGGGGCGGGCGCTTTCGAGCGCCCCTATTTGGGCGCGCGCTTCGATCCGGTGACACCGGCGATTGCGGAGGGTCTCGGCATGCGACGGCCGGCGGGCGCGATCGTCATAGAAGTTGAAAAGCGCAGCCCTGCCGCGAGAGCGGGCCTCAATCCGGGTGATGTCGTCATAAGCATCGACGGCCACACGATCGAACATCCCGATGCCTTGAATTACCGGCTCGAAACTGCAGGGCCCGGCAAGACCGTGACTCTGGCGATCCTGTCGCGTGGCAGGAAGATCGCGCTCGACATCAAGCTCGAGCGGGCGCCCGAATCGGTGCCTGCCAACGAGACGCATATTTCCGGCGAGAACCCGCTCAATGGTGCGAATGTGGCCAATATCTCGCCGAGGCTGCTGAACCGCATGAATGTCCGCTATCGCGGTGATGACGGCGTAATACTAACCGAAATCGACCGTGGCTCCACCGCTATGCGCATCGGTTTTCGGCGCGGCGACGTTCTTGTGAAGATCAACGGCGTGGATATCCGAACCGTGGCCGATGTGACCGACGCGATCGCGCAAGGCGGTCGAACCTGGAGCTTCGAGATCAATCGCAATGGACGGCTCATCCGGCAGTTTTTCCGTGGATAGGGGTGTCTATGGCTGATCTTTTCGGCGTGCCCGCGCCGAAGGAAACGGCGCAGAAGCTGCGGCCGCTCGCCGACCGGCTGCGGCCCGCACGTCTGGAGGACGTGGTCGGCCAGGAACACCTGACCGGGCCGGACGGGGCGCTGACGCGCATGATTGCTTCGGGCAGTCTCGGCAACATCATTTTCTGGGGGCCGCCGGGAACCGGCAAGACCACGATCGCACGGCTGCTGGCCGGCGCGACCAGCCTGCATTTCGAACAGATATCGGCGATCTTCAGCGGCGTTGCCGATTTGAAGAAGGTGTTCGAGGCCGCGCGCCTCCGGCTGCAGAACGGTGTGCAGACACTGCTCTTCGTCGACGAGATTCATCGTTTCAACCGCGCCCAGCAGGACAGTTTCCTGCCGGTCGTCGAGGATGGAACGATCCTGCTTGTTGGTGCGACGACCGAGAACCCGTCCTTCGAACTGAACGCGGCGCTTCTGTCGCGGGCGCGAGTCCTGACGATGAAGCGGCTGGAGCCGGAACATCTGGAGCTGCTTTTGCAGCGCGCGGAGGCGGAGACGGACAGGGCGCTTCCGCTGGAAGACGGCGCGCGGGGCCTTCTCGCGGTGATGGCCGATGGCGACGGGCGGGCTGTGCTGACGCTCGCCGAGGAGGTTTTCCGCTCCACCAAACCCGGCGAAACCCTTGATGAAGACGGCCTTCGCCGCATCGTGCAACGGCGAGCGCCCGTATACGACAAGAGCCAGGACGGGCACTACAATCTGATATCGGCCCTGCACAAGGCGGTCCGCGGATCCGATCCGGACGCGGCGCTCTACTATCTCGCGCGCATGTTCGATGCCGGAGAAGACCCGCTCTATCTGGGCCGGCGGATCGTTCGTATGGCGAGCGAGGATATCGGGCTCGCGGATCCGCAGGCTCTGGTCATCGCGCTGGCGGCCAAGGACGCCTATGACTATCTCGGCTCGCCGGAGGGCGAACTGGCGATCGCTCAGGCCTGCATCTATATCGCCACCGCGCCAAAATCCAACGCCGCCTACACGGCCTTCAAGGCGGCGATGCGCTCCGCCAAGGAACACGGGTCTCTGCTTCCGCCGAAGGAAATCCTCAATGCTCCGACCAAGCTGATGTCCCAGGAAGGCTACGGCGCGGGATATCGCTACGACCATGACGAGCCTGATGCATTCTCCGGCCAGAACTATTTCCCCGAGGAAATGGGACGGAAACGCTACTATGAGCCGGTCGAGCGCGGCTTCGAACGGGAATTGCGCAAGCGGCTGGATTATTGGGACAAGCTTCGCCGCGACCGCCAGAAGGACGGCGGTTGACCGGTATCAAGGACACGGAAAAAGCGTGCTGGCAATCTGCGGCAAAAGGAGGATCCAATGCGCATATTGCTCGTTTACGCCACAGTCGAAGGCCAGACCCGCAAGATAGCCACCCATGTCGCCGAGCGGCTGTCCGGCAGCGGACATGACATCACACTGATTGACGCGACGAATGCGAAGGCGGCGCCGGCAGCGGATTCTTTCGATGCATCGATCCTGCTCGCGCCGGTGCATGTCGGTACGTTTCCGGCATCGCTGCGCCATTTCGCCAAGGCCAATGTCGAAGCGCTGATGGCGCGGCCGGGTGCATTCATTTCCGTCTCATTGGCCGCAGCGTCGGCCGACAAGGGCGAGGTCGCCGAGATCGCCGGCTATGTCGACAAGTTCAGCAAGGAGACGGGCTGGTGGCCGGTATCCGTCCACAATGCGGCCGGCGCGCTGAAATTTACCGAGTACGACTTCTTCCGACGCTGGATGCTGAAACGCATCGCCGAGAAGGAAGGCGGGCCGACAGATACCAGTCGCGACCATGAATTCACTGACTGGAGCGCGTTGGACGCATTCATCGATGGATTCGTCGCCCAGGCTCCTACGGTCGCCGGGAAGATCTGAGTTCGTCATTCGGGGCTTTCGCGAAGGCAGGGCATGGAGTAGGACGCTTCCATGTCTCACGTCCTGCTCGTAGCCCTTGGGGGCGGCCTCGGCGCGTCCGCCCGCTACCTGACCAATCTTGCCGCCTTGCGGGTTCTCGGTCCCAATTTCCCCTGGGGGACGATCACCGTAAACATTCTCGGCTCGTTCCTGATGGGCGTGCTGATCGCGACGCTCGCGCGCATGTCCGGAACCAGCGCGGAAGTGCGCAGCTTCCTCGCGACCGGATTTCTCGGCGGCTTCACGACATTTTCGGCCTTCTCGCTCGATTTCGCCTCGATGTGGGAACGTGGCGATCAGGGTGCGGGCATGGCCTATCTGCTCGCCAGCGTCGTTATCTCGATTCTCGCCCTGTTCGCCGGGCTCTATCTCGTCCGTTCCCTGGCCTGAGCGAGACCGATCATGGCGACCGTCGAACAGAAACAGGTGGACAGCGACGAAGCGGGCATGCGGCTCGATCGCTGGTTCAAGGTGCATTATCCCGAGCTCGCCTTTGGCGCATTGCAGAAATTGCTGCGTACAGGTCAGGTCCGCGTCGATGGCGGACGGGTGAAGGCGGACACGCGCCTGGAAGGCGGCCAGACAGTCCGTATCCCGCCGATGGCGGCGGGCGGCAGCGCGCCGAAGGGTCCGCTGACCGCCAAAACGATACGCAACCGGTCGGACGAGGATGCGCTACGCGCCATGATCCTGTTCGAGGACAAGAAGGTCATGGTGCTGAACAAGCCGGCAGGGCTGGCCGTGCAGGGCGGTTCGGGCGTGGTGCGCCATATCGACGGCATGCTGGAGGCGTTCCGCAACCAGAAGGGCGAGAAGCCGCGGCTGGTGCATCGCATCGACCGGGATACGTCTGGCATTCTCGTGGTCGCGAAGACACGCGGCGCGGCGCAGAAGCTGACGGCGTCCTTCCGCGAACGCGATACGCAGAAGACCTATTGGGCGTTGGTCAAGGGGACGCCGAAGAAGCGCGAAGGGCGGATTTCAAACTGGCTTGTGAAGGAGTCCACCCCTGACGGCGACAAGATGCGAATCGGCAAGCATGGCGAGCAGGGCGCTGATCATGCTGTTTCCGAGTACAGGCTAGTGGAATCGGCCGGGCCGGTCTCCTGGCTGGTCATGGAGCCGCATACGGGGCGGACGCACCAACTGCGCGTTCACGCGGTCTCAATCGGTTGCCCGATCCTCGGCGATCCGAAATATTTCGAGGAGGATCCGAACTGGGAGTTTCCCGGCGGCATGCAGAAGAAGCTGCATCTCCACGCGCGTCGAATTGTCATTCCGCATCCCGACGGAGGCGTCATCAACGTCACGGCACCGCTTCCCCCGCATATGGTGCAGAGCTGGAACCTGCTCGGATTCGACGAAGCCGACGCCGACAAGGAGGAATAGGCCGATGCGCGATGGTGCGGCGCTGAGCCTCGCGGGCGAAGACTGATCAGAGCGCCTTCCTGAGCTGGGCGATTATGCGGCGGCGCTGATCGTCGTCCTTGGCGTCCGTCAGGCGCAGCGTAAGCGCTGCGATGAAGGCGGCGTAATCATTGTTCCAGTCGGACAGCAATTCCGTCTGCGGCACGCGTTCGGGGAGGCGACCCTTGGAGCGCGCGTCTCCGGCGATGAGTTCGAAGCTCTCGTCCATTTGCGGGAGCACGATCTTTTCCGGATCTAAGCCGCGTTCAGCCAGAAGCCGGGCCAGTTCCTCGCGCGCATCGTCGTCGCCGTGATTGAGGAAGATCCGGCCGGCGACCGGTGCGCGCTCCATCACCCAATCCAGCAACTCGCCCTGGTCGGCATGGGCGGAGTAGTTTCCGAGCTGGCGGATTTCCGCCTTGACCAGATATTCCTTGCCATGGATGCGCACCATCGGCTCGCCGCTGGTGATGTAATAACCGAGCGTGCCGGGGGCCTGGTAGCCGACGAACAGGATCGTGGCGTTGGATCGCCAGATATTGTTCTTGATGTGGTGCTGGATCCGCCCGGCATCGGCCATGCCGCTTGCCGAGATGATGATGGCGCCGCCGGTTATCAGGTTGATCGCCTTGCTCTCCTCGACATCCTGGACAAGGCGGAAGCGCGGATCGCGAAACAGCTGGCGCTCGTTGAGTTCTACGTCGTCGAGGCTACCCGCATATTTGATGAAGACCTCGGTCACCGCTTTGGCGAGCGGCGAATCGAGGAATACGGTTGTTTCCGGCAATGCGCCTTCAGCTAGCAGGACACCGATATCGTGCAGCAGTTCCTGGCTGCGCTCGACCGCAAAGGCCGGGATGACGACATTGCCGCCGGCAGAAAGGCCGCGGACGAGTTCCTTGCGCAGCATCTCGCGGCGTTTCTCGAGTGTGTAGTCGTCGCGGTCGCGGTCGCCATAGGTGCTTTCGCAGACGATATAGTCAAATCCGGTTTCGGCCGTCGGCTCCGGGTGGAACGCTTTCTCCTCGGGTCCGAGATCGCCGGAAAAGAGCATCCGCATCGTGTTCCCGTTGTCGCCGTCGGCGAATTTGAGTTCCGCGGAGGCGGAGCCGAGCATGTGGCCGGCGTTCCAGTAACGGACGCTGACGCCCGGATGCGGCTCGAACCAGCTGTCGTAACCCTGGCCGCGCAGCAGAGCGAGCGCCTTGCGCGCATCTTCTTCCGTATAGATCGGATCGACCGGATCCTCTCCCTTGCGGGCGCGCTTGCGATTCTGACGCTCGGCGTTCGATTTCTGGATCTTTGCCGAATCCAGCAGCATGAAGGAGAGCAGATCGGCCGTCGGCGGCGTACAGTAGATCGGGCCGGTAAAGCCGTGCTTGACGAGTTTCGGCATCAGGCCGGAATGGTCGATATGGGCGTGGGTGAGAATCAGGAATTCGGCGGAGGCGGCGTCGAAGGGAAAATCCTTGGCGTTCAGCTCATGGATCGTCTTGTTGCCCTGGAACATCCCGCAATCGACGAGAAAGCGGGTATCGCCGACCTGCAGCATCGAGCAGGAACCGGTGACGGTGCCCGCAGCGCCGTAGAAGGAAAGGGTAGCCATGCCGATATCTCCCGATTTGCTCACAGTCAGATTTGGCAAATCGGCGATGCCGGGGCAAGGGGCGCAGGCCGATAACCTGCGCCGCTGTTTCAGGCTCTAGCTGACGGCGACGAGTTCGACGTCGAAGACTAGATCCTTGCCGGCAAGCGGATGGTTGGCGTCCAGCGTCACGGTCGCATCGTCGGCGGCGACAACGGTCAGCTGGATCACGTTTCCGTCCTGCGCGGTCGCCTGCAGCCGCGCGCCCGGCTGGGCGTCGACCTGCGGCGGCAGCGTGGCGCGCTCGACGACATGGACGCCTTCGGGATGGTGCGGGCCATAGGCTTCCTCGGAGGCGACTGTGACAGTCTTGGTGTCGCCGACATTCATGCCGCGCATTGCCTTGTCGAGACCGGGGATGACCTGGCCGGCGCCGAGCTCGAACTCCAACGGCTCGCGGCCCTCGGATGAATCGAAGACGGTCCCGTCCGTCAGCTTGCCGGTATAATGGATATGCACCTTATTGCCGTGCTGGGCTTCGGTCATGATATGCCTTTCGGGTGGGATGGTTCTGGACGCGGGCGTGTCGCCGTCGCTCCAATGGTTTTCCGGGGGCAAAGGCCCCGCAGGATGAACTCTTCTAACATAAGCGCGATCATCCCGCTGTAAAGGGCGCAGGCCCCTGCCCAAAAGAAAACCGGCGGCGCTTTTGCGCCGCCGGCCGGTAATTCCGTCTTCCGGATCCTGCGATCAGCAGGAGTAGTACATGTCGTACTCGACCGGGTGCGGCGTGTGCTCGTAACGGATGTTTTCTTCTTCCTTGAGCTCGAGATAGGCCTCGATCTGATCGTCGTCGAAAACACCGCCCGCCTTGAGGTAGTCATTGTCGGCGCGGCAAGCGGCAATCGCCTCACGCAGCGAACCGCAAACGGTCGGGATTTCCTTGAGCTCTTCCGGCGGAAGGTCGTACAGGTCCTTGTCCATCGGGTCGCCCGGGTGGATCTTGTTCTTGATGCCGTCGAGGCCGGCCATCAGCATCGCGGCGAACGACAGATAGGGGTTCGCGACCGGATCCGGGAAGCGGATTTCGACGCGCTTGCCCTTCGGCGAGCCGGAATGCGGAATGCGGCAGGACGCCGAACGGTTGCGCGCCGAATAGGCGAGCAGGACCGGAGCCTCGAAGCCCGGGACGAGACGCTTGTAGGAGTTCGTCGACGGGTTGGTGAAGGCGTTCAGCGACTTGGCGTGCTTGATGATGCCGCCGATATAGTAGAGGCAGGTCTCGGAAAGGCCCGCATAGCCGTCACCGGCCATCAGCGGCTTGCCGTCGCTCCAGATCGACTGGTGGACGTGCATGCCGGTGCCGTTGTCGCCATAGATCGGCTTAGGCATGAAGGTGACCGACTTGCCATAGGCATGGGCGACGTTGTGGCAGACATATTTGTAGAGCTGCACTTCGTCGGCCTTGAAGGTGAGCGTGTTGAACAGCATCGACAGTTCGTGCTGTGCAGCCGCCACTTCGTGGTGGTGCTTCTCGATCGCGACACCCATTTCGCCGAGCACTGTCAGCATCTCGGAGCGGATGTCCTGGGCGGAGTCGATCGGGTTGACCGGGAAGTAGCCGCCCTTGACGCGCGGACGGTGACCGAGGTTGCCGGTCTCGTATTCGGTGTCGGTGTTGGTCGGCAGTTCGACGGAATCGACCTCGAAGCCGGTCTTGTACATGCTGGTCGAGAACTTGACGTCATCGAACAGGAAGAATTCCGGCTCGGGACCGAAATAGGCCGTGTCGCCGAAGCCGCCGGACTTCACATAGGCTTCCGCCTTCTTCGCGGTCATGCGCGGATCGCGGTTGTAGCCTTCGCCGGTCATCGGATCGAGGATGTCGCAGAAGATCGCCATGGTGGACTGCGCGTAGAACGGGTCCATGTGGGCGGTTTCGGTATCCGGCATCAGGACCATGTCGGACTCGTTGATGGCCTTCCAGCCGGCAATCGAAGAACCGTCGAACATCACGCCGTCGGCGAACATGTCCTCATCGACAACGGAGGTCTCCATCGTGACGTGCTGCAGCTTGCCGCGCGGGTCGGTGAAGCGCAGGTCGACGAATTTGATTTCGTTGTCCTTGATGTTCTTCAGAATGTCATTTGCACTCATTTGTCTTCCCTTTTTCTGATCTGCAAATTGTTGGGAGAAACGGACGCACGCTAAAACGTACGACTAGATCGCATCGGCCCCGGTCTCGCCGGTCCTTATGCGGATCACTTCCTCAATATTCGAGACGAAGATCTTGCCATCGCCGATTCGGCCGGTCTGGGCGGCGTTGCGGATGGCTTCCATGGCGGCCTCGACCGTTTCGTCGGCGACGACGACCTCGACTTTCACCTTGGGCAGAAAATCCACCACATATTCCGCGCCCCGATAGAGCTCGGTATGACCCTTCTGCCGGCCGAAGCCTTTCGCCTCGGTTACGGTGATGCCCTGGAGTCCTACCTCCTGCAGCGCCTCTTTCACTTCGTCGAGTTTGAACGGTTTAATGATCGCTTCGATCTTTTTCATATACAGGCAAGCCTCCACGGTACGGTCTGGCCCTACACAAGCAGATGGCGTGCCAGATTTGAAGTGCGCTCTTTTGCCGTAGACATATCCGCGAACACCGCACAATCTGCGGTCGACGTCGGCGAAGAGCCGGCGGGTGCGGTCAATTTACGAGCCAAAACAGCTCAATAAATATGCACTATGCCCATATAATAAGCAGAATGGAAGGATCGATGACGACAGCGTGGCGAGGCGGCGACTGGCCCGACGCATTATTGGCATGTGCGCATATGGGCCGCGCCGACAGGTGGACGATAGACAATGCCTACGCATCAAGCATCGCGCTGATGGACAATGCAGGCGCCGCTGTGGCGGGTCTCGTTCAGGCGCGATACGGCGATGCGGCGCGAGTTCTGGTCTTGTGCGGGCCGGGCAACAATGGCGGGGACGGCTATGTGGCGGCGCAAATTTTGCGCGACGCGGGCATGGAGACAAAGCTCCATGCGTTTAGTGCGCCGAAGCCGGGAACCGACGCGGCGATTGCGGCGGGTCGGTGCACGGTTCCAACCGAGAGCCCTGATTCATTCGAGCCGTGCGCTGACGATGTGGTGATTGACGCGATCTTCGGCGCGGGCCTGACACGGGGTTTACCCGACGATACGCGCGCGGCGCTCGCAAAGGCGCGCGACGTCGGAAGCCGGATCGTCGCAGTCGATCTGCCGAGTGGCGTCAATGGCGACAGCGGCGCCGATCTTGGCGGGGCAGTCGAGGCCGACGCGACCGTGACCTTTTTCCGCAAGAAGCCGGGACATCTGCTTTTTCCGGGTCGGGCTCTATGTGGAGATATCGTGGTGGCGGATATCGGCGTCAGGCCGGATGTTTTCCGGGACGATCCGCCCTGTATTTTCGAGAATGGACCGGCGCTGTGGGCCGATACGCTACCACGCCCGAATGCCGGCTGGCATAAATATGCCCGCGGCCATGCGGCGGTGTTTTCCGGCGGGCGGCATGCGACCGGGGCGGCTAGACTTTCGGCAATGGCGGCGCAGCGCGCCGGGGCGGGCGCGGTGACGATCCTCGGACAGCCGGATGCGCTGGATGTCCACGCCGCCCACGTGACCTCGATCATGCTGCACGCCTGCCGCCCGGACGATGCTTATGAAAGGCTAAGGGAACTGAAGGGGTGCCGGGCTTGCGTCCTCGGTCCGGGCTTCGGCGATCTGCCGACGGCCCGGCAGATCGCGCTCTCGCTGCTGGCGGCGAGACGCGAAACCGGACTGCGGCTGGTGCTGGACGCCGACGGCATTACCGCCTTTGCCGGCGCTCGTGCGGCATTGTTCGATGCTGCGAATGGAAGCGGGCCGGTTGCGCTGGTGCTGACGCCGCATGAGGGCGAGTTCGCGCGGCTTTTCCCCGATCTCACCGAATACGCGACTTTGTCGAAACTCGACAAGGCGCTCGAGGCCTCGAGCCGGGCGAATGCTGTCGTGCTCTACAAGGGGCCGGACACCGTGATCGCCGCACCGGATGGCCGCGCCGCGATCAATGCCAGCGGGACGCCTGCGTTGGCGACGGCCGGCTCGGGCGACGTGCTGGCTGGCGTGATCGCGGGCTTGCTGGCGCAAGGGATGCCATGTTTCGAAGCCGCTTGCGCAGCGGCGTGGCTGCATGGAGAGGCGGGCAGGGCGGCCGGGCCCTTGGCGGTGGCGGAAGATCTGGTTTCGCGGATCGCGCCGGCATTGGCGCCGATGTTGGCCTGACCTGCGGTCAGCCGGCATCCTCGACGCGTTTCAGGAAATCCATCGCCGCGTGAGGCGCGCGGATTTTGCCCTCGTGTATGAAATAGACGAAGACGTCGCGCGGGGTCTTCTCAAGCTTGCGGTCGGGCGCGGCGAGGGGGAGATCGTCGGGCATCCCGCCTTCGGCCCAGGCGAGCGCGCGTTTCGCCCAGGCATCCATCGCTTCCGGCGCATAGGCGGTCGGGATGGCATCGTCGCCGGTCTGCAGGCGGGCATAGACGAAATCGGCGGTGACATCGGCGATGGCCGGATAGGTGAAATGGTCGGCATAGACGATCGCCGCGCCGTATTTGGCGGCGAGGTCGACGAATTCCGGCACGGCGAAACTGTCGTTGCGCACCTCCAGCGCGTGCCGGAACCGGACGCCGTTTTCCTCCGCCGGCAGCAGTTTCAGGAACGCCTCGAAATCATCCGCCTCGAATTTCTTGGTCGGCGCGAATTGCCAGAGAATCGGACCGAGCTTGTCGCCGAGGCCGGACAATTTTTGCGAGAAGAATTTCGAGAGCGAGTCCGCAGCGCTGCCAAGCACCTTCTTGTTGGTGACGAAGCGGTTGCCCTTGATGGAGAAGACGAAGCCGTCAGGCGCTTCCTCGCCCCATTTCGCGATCGTTTCCGGCTTCTGGGAGCCATAATAGGTGCCGTTGACCTCGATCGTGGTGACCTGCCGACTGGCATATTCGAGCTGGCGCTTCTTCTGCAGGTCGTCCGGATAGAAGACGCCTTCCCAGGGCTCGAAATTCCAGCCGCCCATGCCCGATCGAATGATGCCGCGATTTGCCATGGCGAATGCGTGGCGCATGTCTCGTGTGACAGCAACCCGAAAACAGAAAACCGGCCGGGAAGACCGGCCGGCTCCTGACACATCCTGCTATTTCCACCCGCTATTTATCGATGGCGATCTTGCGGGCCGCCGACACGGATTCCGCCTTTTTCGGCATGACAACCTTCAGGACGCCCTTGTCGAACTTGGCGCTGATCCTGTCGGCGTCGACACGGTCCGGCACCGGCATGGTGCGCTGGAACGAGCCGTAGGAGCGCTCGGTGATATGGACATTGTCCTTGTCCTCGTCGCGCTCATGCTTCTTCTCGCCCTTCAGCGTCAAAACGCCCTCGCGTACCGTCAGGTCGACATCCTCCTCCGCGAGGCCGGGAAGTTCCGCGGTCAGCGTAATGGAATCGTCATTCTCGGTGACGTCGATGGCTGGATTGACCAGGCCGGCGGGGATATCCGTCCAAGCCTTGGACGGCGCAGGCCAGCCGCGCCGGCCGGCGAAGAAGCTGGAGATCGCATCGTCCATTTCCTTGCGGAAGTCGTCGAACATTCCGCCGTGCCACATGGAAGGAACATTGCTCTTTCTGTTTTCAGCCATGAATACCTCCTTTGCGTGCCCCGTTCTTGCGGGGTGTCCGGAAGGTAGGAACTCGATTGTGGAACTTCCTTGATGGCCGTCAATGGCGGCGGCGCAGAAACGCCGCGGCTACGAGATGGCTTACTCCGCCGCCTCGACCCGCTTCTGCGGCCGCCTCTCCAAGAGTTCCCGTAGGAACTGGCCGGTATAGGAGCGAGGCTCCTCGATCACCTGTTCCGGCGTGCCGGTTGCGACGATCTCGCCGCCTCCATCTCCGCCTTCCGGGCCAAGATCGATGATCCAGTCGGCCGTCTTGATGACCTCGAGATTGTGCTCGATGACGATGACCGTATTGCCGGTGTCGACGAGTTCGTGCAGCACTTCCAGAAGCTTGGCGACATCGTGGAAATGCAGTCCGGTCGTCGGCTCATCGAGGATGTAGAGCGTCTTGCCGGTCGCCTTGCGCGACAATTCCTTGGCGAGCTTGACGCGCTGTGCCTCTCCGCCGGACAACGTCGTTGCCTGCTGCCCGATCTTGATATAGCCGAGGCCGACGCGCTTCAGCGTATCCAGCTTGTCGCGCACGGCAGGAACCGCGGCGAAAAACTCGACGCCTTCCTCGACCGTCATTTCGAGCACGTCGGCGATCGACTTGCCCTTGAACTGCACTTCCAGCGTCTCGCGATTGTAGCGGTGGCCGTGGCATACGTCGCAGGTGACGTAGACGTCGGGCAGGAAGTGCATCTCGATCTTGATGACGCCGTCGCCCTGGCAGGCCTCGCAGCGGCCGCCCTTGACGTTGAAGGAGAAGCGGCCCGGTTGGTAGCCGCGCGCCTTCGCTTCCGGTAGGCCGGCGAACCAGTCGCGGATCGGCGTGAAGGCGCCGGTATAGGTCGCCGGATTGGAGCGCGGCGTGCGGCCGATGGGCGACTGGTCGATGTCGATGACCTTGTCGAGCTGTTCCAGCCCGTCGATGCGGTCATATTCGGCCGGGTTCTCGCGCGCGCCGTTGATGCGCCGCGCCGCCGCCTTGTAGAGCGTCTCAATCAGGAAGGTCGACTTGCCGCCGCCGGAGACGCCGGTGACCGCGGTGAACAGACCAAGCGGGATCTCCGCCGTCACGTCCTTCAGATTGTTGCCCCGCGCTCCGGAAACCTTGATGGCGCGACTTTTCTTGGCCTTGCGCCGGTCCGCAGGGACAGCGATCGCCTTGTCGCCTGAGAGATACTGGCCGGTGAGCGAGGCGGGGTTGGCCATGACTTCGCCGGGCGTGCCCGAGGCGATGACCCGGCCGCCATGGATGCCCGCTGCCGGGCCGATATCGACGACATAATCGGCGGTCAGGATCGCATCCTCGTCATGCTCTACGACGATGACCGTGTTGCCGAGATCGCGCAGATGGCGAAGCGTATCGAGCAGCCGCGCATTGTCGCGCTGGTGCAGGCCGATGGAGGGTTCGTCGAGGACATAGAGCACGCCCGTCAGGCCGGAGCCGATCTGCGAGGCAAGCCGGATGCGCTGACTCTCGCCGCCCGACAGCGTGCCGGAATTGCGCGACAGCGTCAGGTAGTCGAGGCCGACATCGTTCAGGAAGCGCAGCCGCTCGCGGATTTCCTTGAGAATGCGATAGGCGATCTCGCGATGTTTATCTGAGAAGGTCTCCTCGACGTCGTCGAACCATTTCACCGCATTGCGGATCGAGAATTCGGTCACTTCGGAAATGTGCTTGTCGCCGATCTTGACGGCGAGCGCCTCCGGCTTGAGACGGTGACCGTTGCAGGCGGCGCAAGGTGTCGCCGACATGTAGCGCTCGATCTCCTCGCGCGCCCAGGACGAGTCCGTTTCTTTCCAGCGGCGATCGAGATTGGTGATCACGCCCTCGAAGGTCTTTGTCGTCTTGTAGGAGCGCAGGCCGTCGTCATAGACGAAGTCGATCTGCTTCGTGTCGGTGCCGTTGAGGATCGCGCTCTGCGCTTCCTCGGTCAGCGACGACCATTTGTCGGAGATCTTGAACCCGTAGGCTTTGCCCAGCGCGTCCAGCGTCTGCTTGTAATATGGCGAGGAGGATTTCGCCCATGGCGCGATCGCCTCATGCATCTTGGCGTCGCGTTCCGGCACGATAAGGTACGGATCGATGGTCTGCTGCACGCCGAGACCGTCGCAGGACGGGCAGGCGCCGAAGGGGTTGTTGAAGGAGAACAGGCGCGGCTCGATCTCCGGGATCGTGAAACCGGAAACCGGGCAGGCGAACTTCTCCGAAAACACGACGCGTTCATGCGTGTCGTTCTTCGACTTGTTGACCGCATCCTGGCCGGTTTCTTCCGCCGGCAACGGCTTATCTGCGTATTCCGCCACGGCGAGTCCGTCGGCGAGGCTGAGGCAGGTTTCGAGACTGTCGGCGAGGCGCGCACCGATATCGTCGCGGACGACGACGCGGTCGACCACCACGTCAATGTCATGCTTGTATTTCTTGTCGAGGGCAGGGACGTCGGCGATCTCGTAGTAGGCGCCGTCCACCTTCACGCGCTGGAAGCCCTTCTTCATCAGTTCGGCGAATTCCTTTCGGTATTCGCCCTTTCGACCGCGCACGATCGGCGCGAGGATGTAGAGCCTCGTGCCTTCCTCGAGCGCCATGATGCGATCGACCATCTGGCTGACCGTTTGGCTCTCGATGGGCAGGCCGGTGGCTGGCGAGATCGGCACGCCGACGCGTGCGAAAAGCAGGCGCATATAGTCGTAGATCTCGGTGACCGTGCCGACCGTCGAACGCGGATTGCGCGAGGTCGTCTTCTGTTCGATGGAGATGGCCGGCGACAGACCGTCGATCTGGTCGACATCCGGCTTCTGCATCATCTCGAGGAACTGGCGCGCATAGGCCGACAGGCTCTCGACATAACGGCGCTGGCCCTCGGCATAGATAGTGTCGAAGGCGAGCGACGATTTGCCGGAGCCGGACATGCCGGTCATCACGATCAGCCGGTCGCGCGGCAGGTCGAGGTCGACATTCTTCAGATTGTGTTCGCGGGCACCGCGAATGGAGATGAATTTCTGATCGCTCATGGAAGGATGACTGTTTGGGTCTTCTCTCATTTAAGCACGCGAAGCCACATGTCGATAGCATCGCGCGATCTCTGCTGACTTTCGCCGACTCGCCTGTGCAAACTTGACAAGGTCATCGCGGAAAATATAGAACAATACAAGAACAAAAAGACCCTGTGGACCATCGCACGCCGGAGTGGAGACGCATTGCGTGCTTGGATAGGGTGGATGTTCATATCCTTTTGAATAATGGCGGGAGTGTTGGCGTCATGGCTGGCAGCGTGAACAAGGTAATTTTGGTCGGCAATCTGGGTGCCGATCCTGAAATCCGTCGGCTCAATTCGGGCGACGCGGTGGTCAATCTTTCGGTTGCGACGTCCGAGACCTGGCGCGACAAGAATTCCGGCGAGCGGCGCGAACGCACGGAATGGCACCGCGTGGTGATCTTCAACGAGAACCTCGTCAAGGTGGCCGAAAACTATCTGAAGAAGGGCGCCAAGGTTTATATCGAAGGCCAGTTGCAGACTCGCAAATGGCAGGACCAGAGCGGCCAGGATAAGTACACGACCGAGATCGTGCTGCAGCGCTTCCGCGGCGACCTCCAGATGCTCGACAGCCGCGGCGAAGGCGAGGGCTCCTATGGCGGCGGCGGATATGGCGGTGGCCAGCAGCGGGTCGGCGGAGGCGGTGGCGGCGGGTACGGCAATGACCGCGGCGGCCCGGCCCCGTCGGGCGGCGACGATTTCGTCCGCGACATGGATGACGAGATTCCGTTCTGAGGAATGACCCATGAATGCGCGTCGCAGAACGAGGTTTGACGTTACGGCGCTGTCGATCGCGCTTGTGACCATCGCCGCCATTCTGGTGTCGCTTACCCAAGTATTTGCCGACGAAGCTGATGTCGTTGGCGTCAAGGCGCAGCCGGTAGCCGGCGGCGCTTGGCGTTTCGACGTCACAGTGCACCATGCCGATGAGGGTTGGGACCACTACGCCGACAAATGGGTCGTGGGAGGACCGGGCGGCATCGTTTACGGTGAGCGGGTGCTATTGCATCCGCATGAGACAGAACAGCCTTTCACCCGATCCCAGACCGGCATAGAAGTCCCGGCTGACATTTCGATAGTCACTATACGCGCCCGTGACAGTGTACACGGTTTCGGCGTCGGGATGGATGTCGATCTAGACGCGCTGCGCTGACGGTCAGGTTGCCGCGGCGAGCGCCTTGATACCGTCGGCGACGAACTGCACGGCCAGTGCTGACAGGATGACTCCGAGAAGGCGGGTCAGCACCGTGCGGCCCGTCGCGCCCAAAAGGCCCTCAACGCGCTCAGCCAAAAGAAAAATGCCATAGGTCAACGCGACTATCGCGAGAACGATGCCGATGAGAGCGGTGCGATCGAGGGCGCTTGAGAAATCGCCTGACAGAAGGATGACTGCCGAAATCGCGCCGGGGCCCGCCATGAGCGGGATAGCCAGCGGGAACACGGACACACCGTGGATGTCATCCTGTGTGATCGCCCGTTTGGCGGTGTTTTCATGGCGCTCCTGACGGCGCTCGAACACCATTTCGAAAGCAATCCAAAACAGCAGCAGTCCGCCGGCCACGCGAAACGCGGGCAGGGTTATGCCGAACAATTTCAGGATCACCGTCCCCGCCAAAGCGAAGAGGACGAACACCGTGAACGCGATTACGCTTGCCCGCAGCGCGACCTGGCCGCGTTCGGCCCGATTCATGCCGGCGGTCACAGCCAGGAAAAGCGGTGCCAGTCCGGGCGGGTCAATGGTGACGAAAAGCGTCACGATGGCGTTTATGAGCAAATCCACGTTCATGATTTCGCCTATCAGCCGCGGGTGGTATCGGGCAAGAGGCAGCCTTATATGACGAGTCTGCAGGCAGGCGGGCGAAATGATGGGAAAAACGGGGCGAAAGTTCGCTTTTTGCGGTTCGTTCGGCTAACTTCAAACCAATGATTCTGAACAACAAAGCATAACTTCATTGAGCGACGAAACACCGATTGACGGTTCGGGCCGAAGCGACGGCATCGAACCGATCTCCATTCTGGAGGAAATGCAGCGATCCTATCTCGATTACGCGATGAGCGTGATCGTGAGCCGGGCGCTTCCCGACGTGCGTGACGGGCTGAAACCCGTGCATCGCCGCATCCTCTATGCCATGCATGAAGGCGGATTCCACTGGAACCGCAAATACGTCAAATCGTCCCGCATCGTCGGTGACGTCATGGGTAAATATCACCCGCATGGCGACGCCGCGATCTACGACGCCATGGTGCGCATGGCGCAGGATTGGTCGTTGCGCGTGCCGCTGGTCGACGGGCAGGGCAATTTCGGCTCGATCGACGGCGACCCTCCGGCGGCGATGCGATACACGGAATCGCGGCTGGAAAAGGTCGCGCATGAGCTGCTCGAGGACATCGACAAGGAAACGGTCGATTTCCAGGACAACTATGACGGCTCCGAACATGAGCCGACCGTGCTGCCGGCGCGGTTCCCCAATCTCCTGGTCAACGGCTCCGGCGGCATCGCCGTCGGCATGGCGACCAACATCCCGCCGCATAACCTGTCGGAAGTCGTCGATGGTTGCATGGCGCTGATCGACAATCCGGCGATCTCGCTGCCTGAAATCATGGAGCATATTCCGGGGCCGGACTTTCCGACCGGCGGCATCGTGCTTGGTCGGTCCGGCATCCGGTCGGCCTATGAGACCGGGCGCGGGTCCATCGTCATGCGCGGCAAGGTCGATATCGAGCAGCGCTCGGGCGACCGCGAGTCGATTGTCATTACCGAGGTGCCTTACCAGGTCAACAAGGCGGGCATGATCGAGAAGATGGCCGAACTGGTGCGCGACAAGCGCATCGAGGGCATCTCCGACATTCGCGACGAGTCCGACCGACAGGGCTACCGCGTCGTGGTCGAGCTGAAGCGCGACGCCGTTGCCGACGTGGTGTTGAACCAGCTCTACCGCTATACGCCGCTGCAAACCTCCTTCGGCGCCAACATGGTGGCGTTGAACGGCGGCAAGCCTGAACAGATGAACCTGCTCGACATGCTGCGCGCCTTCGTGGCGTTCCGCGAGCACGTCATCAGCCGGCGCACCAAGTATCTGCTGCGCAAGGCGCGCGAACGGGCGCATGTCCTGGTCGGTCTGGCCATCGCCGTCGCCAATATCGACGAGGTGATCCATCTGATCCGCAATGCGCCGGACCCGGCGACGGCGCGCGAGCAGTTGATGACGCGGCGCTGGCCGGCAAAGGACGTCGCGCCTCTGATCGCGCTGATCGACGATCCGCGCCACGGCATCGACCCCGAAGACAACACCTATATGCTGTCGGAGGAACAGGCCCGCGCCATCCTCGATCTGCGGCTCCAGCGCCTGACGGCGCTTGGACGCGACGAGATCGCCGATGAATTGAACAAGATCGGTGCGGAAATCCGGGATTATCTGGATATTCTTTCGTCCCGCGCCCGCATCCAGCAGATCGTCAAGGACGAGCTGATCGCCGTGCGCGACGAGTTCGGTACGCCGCGGCGCACCGAGCTGGCCGAGGGCGGCCCGGACATGGACGACGAGGACCTGATCGCCCGCGAGGACATGGTCGTCACCTTCAGCCACCAGGGGTACATCAAGCGCGTGCCGCTGCAGACTTACCGGGCGCAGCGACGCGGCGGCAAGGGCCGCTCCGGCATGGCGACGAAGGAGGAGGATTTCGTCACTCGTCTGTTCGTTGCCAATACGCATACGCCGATCCTGTTCTTCTCCTCGCGCGGCATCGTTTACAAGGAGAAGGTCTGGCGCCTGCCGATCGGTACGCCGCAGTCGCGCGGCAAGTTCCTGCGCAACATGCTGCCGCTGCAGGAAGACGAGCGGATCACCACGATCATGCCGCTGCCCGAGGACGAGGACAGGTGGGGCGAGCTGGACGTTATGTTCACGACGACGAACGGAACGGTCCGCCGCAACAAGCTGTCCGACTTCGTGCAGGTCAATCGCAACGGCAAGATCGCGATGAAGCTGGAGGAAGACGGCGCCTCGATCCTCAATGTGGCGACATGCTCCGAGGATGACGACGTGTTGCTGACGACATCGCTCGGCCAGTGCATTCGCTTCCCCGTCACCGATATTCGAGTCTTTGCGGGCCGAAATTCGGTCGGCGTACGCGGCATTTCGCTCGGCAAGGACGACAGCGTCATTTCGATGACGATTTTGCGCCACATTGAGGCGACGCCGGCCGAACGAAACGCCTATCTGAAGCAGGCCTCTGCTCTCCGCCGCGCAAGCGAGGAGGAAGAGGCCGAAGATGTGGCGCTGACCAACGAGGAGACGGACGCGCCGGACGAGAACGGTTTCGTCTTCACCGACGAGATGTATGCGCAGATGGCGGCGGCCGAGGAATTCGTGCTGACCGTCAGCGAATTCGGCTACGGCAAGCGTTCGTCCTCCTACGATTTCCGCGTCTCGGGGCGTGGCGGCAAGGGCATCCGGGCCACCGACACCTCGAAGACCGGGGAAATCGGTCCGCTGGTCGCGGCCTTCCCGGTCGATGACGGTGACCAGATCATGCTGGTGACCAACTCCGGAAAGGTCATCCGCGTGCCCGTCGAGGGCATACGCTTCGCGTCTCGCGCCACCAAGGGCGTGACCATCTTCAAGACCGCGGAAGGTGAGCGGGTCGTTTCCGTCGAACGGATCCGCGAACCGGAAGAAGAGTCAGGCGAGGAACTGGACGAGGCCGTCGAGACGACGGAGATGGCCGGCGAAGCCGACGATCAAACGCCCGAAAGCGAGGCGTGACACAAACCTCCGGCTGTGGCTTAGTCGCGACGACACCACAGCCGGAGGAGCATTCCATGATCGACCTGAACGCCTGGTTGGCCTTCGCGATCGCCAGTTTTCTCATCGTCATCGTGCCCGGACCGACGGTAACGGTCATCATAGCCAATTCGCTGCGCGCGGGCTCGAGGGCGGGATTGCTCAACGTGGCGGGCACGCAACTCGGCATCCTGACGATGATCGCGATTCTCGCTGTCGGATTAAACACGGTCGTCGCGGTCGTCGGTGAGGCCTTCGTCGTGCTGAAGGTCGCCGGAGCGCTCTATCTGATATGGCTCGGAATCAAGCTTTGGCGCGCGGACGGATCGCTCGGCGAGGCCGATGAATCGGTCAAGGCGCGCTCGATGGCGGGCTATGTCTGGCAGGGTTTTGTGGTGATCTGGTCCAACCCGAAGGCGCTCTTCCTGTTCGGCGCCTTCATACCGCAATTCGTTTCCACATCGGGAAATCCTGCGGTTCAGACAGTGATTTTGGGAATGACTTTCGTTATCGTGGCGACGGTCTGCGACAGTGTCTATGCCTTGGCGGCGGGGCAGACCGGCGGCTGGCTGAACCGGAAAAATATCAGGCTCGTGGAGCGTATTTCCGGGACTTGCCTGATCGGCGGAGGCTTGTGGATGCTGGCCGCCAAGCGCTCCGTCTGATCCGGTCTATCAGTGGGCGGCCTTCTTCGGCAGGAGAGCCGGGACTGCGAAGGCTGCGGTGACGAACATCATGGACATTGCGAAGAAAGCGATCATTTGAATGTCTCCTTTGTTGAGACCGATCAAAGCGGTTTTCTCGTCCGGCAGATGTGCAATCGCGCACACCGTGGTATAATCGCCCCGGAGGGCCGAACAGGTGACCGCTATGACCGGTGCCCGATATTCCAATAACGCCGCTGCGGCCCTTTTGGTTGCAACGGTGCTTTCCGTCAGTCCCGCCGCAGCGTCCGGCGACATTATCTGCGACGCCACCGACGGATCGGGCGCGTCGATCTCGATCGGCGTCGGTCACCTGCCGGTTCTGAGTGTACTCAGCGCCAATGCGACCGATGGCTCGACGACGTGGTCGACCAATCCCTCGGGTGATGAGAAGCCGATCGTCTTCGGGCAGGGGGTTGCCGACGACCGGCAGGTGCTGGTCGATTTCACCGATCCGAATATCGAGGGGATCGTCGTCTCGCTGCGGCTGTTCCAGGCATCGGGCAGCAAGGACTATGCCGAGGCCGGCGTCCTGTCCTTCGAGGACGTCTCCGCGTTTCCTGTCCAGTGCATAAACGGTTAGCGGCAAAGAACGGCGCGCATCTTCCACGCGAAGCGATTCTGGGATAGAGCCTGCCGCCATGACGAAGCATGTTGCAATCTACGGCGGGTCCTTCGACCCCATCACCAACGGTCACATGGACGTGCTGCGCGCGACGCTTGCGGTGTTCGACAAGGTTGTCGTCGCCATCGGCACACATCCCGGCAAGAAGGGACTGTTCGACTTCAAAGAACGCGTTACCTTGATCGAAGAAGTCATTGATTCAGAAGGTATTCCGACGGATGCAGTAGAGATCGTCAGCTTCGACGGACTGATCGTCGACGCGGCCCGTTCGCATGGCGCAAAGGCGCTGGTGCGCGGCCTGCGCGACGGCACCGATCTCGATTACGAGATGCAGATGGCTGGCATGAACGAGATGATGGCGCCCGACCTGCAGACCGTTTTTTTCCCGGCGAGCCCGTCGGTACGCACGATTACCGCCACATTGGTGCGCCAGATCGCTTCCATGGGCGGAGACACAAGCCCATTCGTACCCGCCGCAGTCGACAAGGCGTTGCGCGCGAAGTTCAACTGAACGCTTCACATTGAGGAATTCTTCCCATGCATCTGACGAAACGCGTCTTCATGGCCGCATGCGCGGCGACTCTCGGTCTCGCCATGGCCGGACCGGCTGCCATGGCGCAGGGACAGGCTAGCGATCCCGAAAACACGATGATCATCACCCTGAAGGATGGGAACGTCGTCATCCGTCTGCGCCCCGATCTCGCGCCCAAGCATGTTGCGCAGATCAAGACGCTGGTGCGCGAAGGCGAATATGACAATGTCGCTTTTCACCGTGTGATCCCGGGCTTCATGGCGCAGACCGGCGACGTGCAGTTCGGCGACATGAATGAAGGCTTCAACCCGGGCCGCGCCGGCACGGGCGGTTCGAAGCTGGCCGACATTCCGGCGGAGTTCACGGATGAGTCCTTCGAGCGTGGTACGGTCGGCATGGCGCGCTCCCAGAACCCGAACTCGGCCAACTCGCAGTTCTTCATCATGTTCGATCAGGGCCATTTCCTGAACGGCCAATACACCGTGTTCGGCGAAGTCGTCAGCGGCATGGAATTCGTCGACAACATCAAGAAGGGTGCGCAGGCCAATAATGGCTCGGTCAGCGACCCTGATCGCATGATCAAGGTTGTCATCGCTGCGGACGCGCAATAAGTCACAGCACGAACTAGAACAAAGGAAAGCCGCCACATGGCCTACAAGGATCCCGAAAACACGCTGCTCCTGGAAACGACAGTCGGACCCGTCGTCATCGAGATGCGCCCCGACCTCGCGCCCGGTCACGTCGAGCGCATCAAGGAACTGGCGCGCGCCGGCGAGTATGACGGCGTCGTCTTCCACCGCGTCATCGACGGTTTCATGGCCCAGACGGGCGATGTGCGTTTCGGCAACAAGAATTCCAAGAGCTTCGATCCGTCACGCGCCGGGATGGGCGGTTCGTCCAAGCCGGATCTGGCGGCCGAGTTCAACGACGCCAATCACAGCCGCGGCGTCTGCTCCATGGCTCGCGCCCAGAACCCGAATTCAGCGAATTCGCAGTTCTTCATCGTTTTCGACGATGCGTCCTTCCTTGACCGGCAATACACGGTCTGGGGGCAGGTTATCGAAGGCATGGACAATGTCGACAAGATCAAGCGCGGCGAACCCGTACGCGATCCAGACTCCATCGTCTCGATGAAAGTCGCAGCCGACGCCTGATCGCTTCAGGCAGGCGAAGCCCATGCGCGTTGACGCTTTCGATTTCGACCTGCCCGAAGAGTGCATTGCCGTTCGCCCGGCATCGCCACGCGATGCCGCGCGGATGCTCGTCGTCAGGCCGGGCGAGACGCTGGCCGATGCCGGCATTCGCGACCTGCCCGGGCTTTTGAGGCCGGGCGACGTACTCGTCTTCAACGACACCAAGGTAATCCCGGCACAACTCGAGGGCGACCGGATTCGCGCCGACGGGGCGAAGGCGCATATCGGCGCGACCTTGCACATGCGCGTCGCGCCGGATTGCTGGAAAGCCTTCATCCGCGGTGCGAAAAAGCTGAAAATCGGCGACACCGTCGATTTCTCGGCGAACGGGCATGGCTTGACGGCGGAAGTGCTGGCGCGGGGCGACGACGGGGAGGCGGATTTGCGCTTCGACCGGTCGGGCGGCGATCTCGATGCAGCCTTGGCGCTGGTCGGTCACGTGCCGTTGCCGCCCTATATCGCCTCAAAACGAGCCGAGGACGCGCAAGACCGGCTCGACTACCAGACGATCTATGCCCGCGAGGAAGGCGCGGTCGCCGCGCCGACGGCCGGCCTGCATTTCACCGATGGACTCTTTGCCGCGCTGGATGAAGCCGGTATCCACCGCGCATTCGTGACATTGCATGTCGGGGCAGGGACCTTCCTGCCGGTGAAGGCCGACGACACGGACGCCCACAAGATGCATGCCGAGATCGGGCATGTCGATGAAAAGACCGCTCTATTCCTGAACGAAGCGCGGGCCAAGGGCGGACGGATCGTCTCGGTCGGAACCACCTCGCTCAGGTTGCTGGAGAGCGCGGCGTCGGAAGACGGCACGATCGAGCCATGGTCGGGTGCGACCGATATTTTCATCACGCCGGGCTACCGCTTCCGGGCCGTCGACGTACTGATGACGAATTTCCATCTGCCGCGCTCGACGCTTTTCATGCTGGTTTCGGCCTTTTGCGGGCTGGAGACGATGCAGGCGGCTTATCGCCACGCGATCGAGACCGGCTACCGCTTCTATTCATACGGGGATTCCTCCCTGCTGTTCCCGCAAGAGACCGCGCGATGACGACACCTTTTTCCTTCGAATTGCTGGCAACCGACGGCGCGGCGCGGCGCGGCGTCGTGCATACGGCGCGCGGCGACATCCGCACTCCGGCCTTCATGCCGGTCGGCACGGCGGGCACCGTCAAGGCGATGTATCTGGACCAGGTGCGCGATTGCGGCGCCGACATCATTCTCGGCAATACCTATCATCTGATGCTCCGACCGGGCGCGGAGCGTGTGGCGCGGCTCGGCGGTCTCCACAAGATGATCGGCTGGAAACATCCGATCCTCACCGATTCCGGCGGCTTCCAGGTGATGTCGCTGGCGGCGCTACGAAAGATGACCGAGGACGGCGTGACCTTCCAGTCGCATATCGACGGGAAACGCTACGAGATGAGCCCCGAACGCTCCATCGAGATCCAGGGTCTGCTCGGCTCCGATATCCAGATGCAACTGGATGAATGCACCAAACTGCCGGCCGAGCCGGACGCGATCCGTAAGGCGATGGAATTGTCGCTGCGCTGGGCCGAACGCTGCAAAACGGCCTTCGGCGACCAGCCGGAACGGGCGATGTTCGGCATCGTCCAGGGCGGCGACAACGAGATCATGCGCGCCGAATCCGCAAAGGCGCTCGCGGAGATGGACCTGAAGGGCTACGCGGTCGGCGGACTAGCCGTCGGCGAGCCGCAGGACGTCATGCTGGCGATGCTGGATGTGACCTGTCCGCTGCTGCCCGCCGATCGTCCGCGTTACCTGATGGGAGTCGGTACGCCGCAGGACATCTTGCGGTCAGTCGGGCACGGCGTCGACATGTTCGACTGCGTGATGCCGACACGGGCCGGCCGGCACGGGCTGGCTTTCACGCGGCATGGCAAGGTCAATCTGAAGAATGCGCGCCATGCCGACGATCATCGGCCGCTCGACGAGGAATCGACTTGCCCGGCGGCGCGCGGCTATTCACGCGCCTACCTGCACCACCTCATCCGCTCGGGTGAAATGCTGGGTGCGATGCTGCTGACCTGGAACAACATCCATTATTACCAGCAACTCATGCAGGGCATCCGCGACGCCGTCGAGGCGAAGCGCTACGCCGATTTCAGTGCCGAAACCGAGGCGGCATGGGAACGCGGCGACATTCCGGCGCTTTAGGCCTCAGGTCATGCCCGGCGCGCCGCGGCGCAGCGTCACCGCATCGACTTTCCAGGTGCCGTCTTCCTGCCGCTCCATGAAATAGGTAGCGGTGTAGCCCTTGCCGTCAGGCCCGTCGATCAGCACTTCCCACTGAATCCTGCCATCCGCCATCTGTTCGGATTTGCCGAAGGCGTAGTTTCCGGGGCGCAGGACAGGCAGGTAGCCTGTCTGCACCATCGACATGAACCGCTCCAGCGTCGGGAAAATCCGCTTGATGTCGGGGGACGCGTAGGAATAGGCCCGTGGAAAATCGCCGGACAGAAAGGCTTCCAGCTGCCGCGAAATGATGTCCTGCGACGCGCCTTCGCCGCCATTCTGCGCCTTGGCCGGAACTGTGAACGCAGCAACAGCCACCAAGGCGATCAGCCATCGGGAATGTCTGGTCATGTCGACACCTCCTTTTCTTCTTACGCAGGGAAATGGAGTTGGATCACCTGCCGGCAATGAGCGCTTGAACGGGCCCGGCAAATGGTGCACATCCTGCCGCCATGTCGAAAGAGATCAAAGAGCCGCGCGAAGCCCGCGCCATTGACCATGCGGTCCTTCCGGTCGAGAGCCTGAAGGAAGCGCGCGAACGGCTTTCAGCGCTCGGTTTCACCGTCGCGCCGGACGGCGTGCATCCCTTCGGGACCGAGAATGCCTGCGTCTATTTTGCAGACGGCACGTTTCTCGAACCGCTGGCCATCGCGCAGCGCGAGGATTGCGAGGCGACGGCGCAGGAGGGCAATGTCTTCACCGCACGCGACCAAGCTTTCCGTTTCCGCTGCGGCGAAAACGGTTTCTCGGCGGTAGCCTTCGCGTCGGACGATGCGAAACGCGACCAGAAAGCCTTCAGGAAGGCCGGGTTTTCAGCCGGCAAGAAGCTGAAATTCAAGCGGAAATTTACCGATGCGAAGGGCAAGTCCAGCAATGCCGCGTTCAGGCTCGCCTTTGCCGGCGATCTGCGTGCGCCGGACGCATTCTTCTTCACCTGCGAGCGCGTGGCGCAGCCGAAGGTCGACCGGTCGCCGCTCGAAAGCCATGCCAACAGCGTGACCGGCATCCGCGAAATTATCCTGTCCGAACCCAACCCGACCGACTTCCAGTATCTGCTGCAGGAAGCGGTCAACAATCGCGGCGACGAAGTCCATTCCTTCGGCCTCGAAATTTCCGCCGCGAACGGGCTGCTGAACGTGATGACGCCGGAAGGCCTCACCGCCTGGTTCGGTGTGAACCGGTCCGGCGAAGGGCGAGGGCTGCGCTTCGAGGGCATGATCCTGACCGTGCGGATGCTGTCGACCATTCGCCGCGTGCTGGACGAGCATGGAATCACCCATCGCGAGATGCACAATCGGGTCATCGTCGATCCTGCGCCGGGACAGGGTCTCTTCCTAGCCTTCCAAGAAGAGGCGGCGGCATGAACCCGAATTCGACAGTCGCGGCCGGCAACGTCCGGTTCGCCAATGACGCTCCGCTATCCCTGATTGCCGGGCCCTGCCAGATGGAGAGCCGCGACCATGCTTTCGACATGGCCGGCGCGCTGAAGGAAATGTGCGACAAGGCCGGTATCGGTCTTGTTTACAAATCCTCCTTCGACAAGGCCAACCGCACCTCTCTCTCCGGTAAGCGCGGACTCGGGCTCGAAAACTCGCTGCCGGTTTTTGCCGACATCAAGGCCGAGTTCGGCTTGCCGGTGCTGACCGACATTCACACCGAGGAACAATGCGCCGAGGTTGCCGAGGTCGTCGACATCCTGCAGATACCGGCATTTCTGTGCCGACAGACCGACCTGCTTCTCGCCGCGGCGAAGACGGGGCGCGTCATCAATGTCAAGAAGGGCCAGTTCCTGGCGCCCTGGGACATGAAGAACGTGCTGGCCAAGATCGTCGGCGGCGGCAATGCCAATGTGCTTCTTACGGAACGTGGCGTCTCGTTCGGCTACAATACGCTCGTCTCCGACATGCGGTCGCTGCCCATCATGGCGGAGACCGGCGCGCCGGTCATTTTCGATGCGACCCATTCGGTGCAGCAGCCAGGCGGGCAGGGCGGTTCGACCGGCGGCGAACGGCGTTTCGTCGAGACGCTGGCACGCGCGGCCGTTGCCGTCGGCGTCGCGGGCGTCTTTGTCGAGACCCATCAGGATCCCGACAATGCGCCCTCGGACGGGCCGAATATGGTCAGGCTCGCGGACATGCCGCGCCTCATCGAGACCCTGATGGCGTTTGACGGGATCGCGAAGGCCCGCTGATCAGTCCTCCGCAAGGACGACGATGTTTTCCGTCCGTTCCGGCGCGGGGGGCTGCGGGCCGAAAGCCGTCGCCAGGCCGAGTGCGATCATCGTGAAGGTGAGAATTCCTGCGAGTTGCGTCACGGCGACCTCCCTTTTTGCCGACGCTCCCGTTGCCCGATTCGGAGCCTGACGCCGAAATGGGTCAAAGCGACGTCACAGAAATGAATTTCTCGGGCAGGAGGTTTCACTTTGTGATCGCCTCGGCTAAGCCAACGCCGGTAGAATTCATCATCCAGCAGGGATCTTCGACATGAGCGCTATTGTTGACATTATCGGCCGCCAGATTTTCGACAGCCGCGGCAACCCGACCGTCGAGGTCGATGTCGTGCTCGAGGATGGAACGATGGGCCGCGCCGCGGTTCCCTCCGGCGCTTCGACCGGCGCGCATGAGGCCGTCGAACTGCGCGATGGCGGCGACCGCTACAAGGGCAAGGGCGTCGGCAAGGCAGTGGCCGCCGTCAATGGCCCGATCTTCGATGCGATCGGCGGGATGGACGCCACGCTGCAGGCGAAGATCGACGCGACGATGATCGAGCTGGACGGCACGGCGAACAAGGGCAAGCTCGGCGCCAATGCGATCCTCGGCGTGTCGCTGGCCGTCGCCAAGGCGGCGGCGATCTATTCGGGCATGCCGCTCTACCGTTATGTTGGCGGCACCAATGCGCATATCCTGCCCGTTCCGATGATGAACATCATCAATGGCGGCGCGCATGCCGACAATCCGATTGATATCCAGGAATTCATGATCATGCCGGTCGGCGCGGAAAGCATCGCGGACGCCGTGCGCATGGGATCGGAAATCTTCCACACGCTGAAATCGGCGCTCCACAAGGCCGGTCATTCGACAAGCGTCGGCGACGAGGGCGGCTTCGCGCCGGCTCTGCGTTCGACGACCGAGGCGCTCGACTTCATCATGTCGGCGATCTCGTCGGCCGGTTACGCGCCGGGCGAAAACGTCTATCTCGCGCTCGATTGCGCGGCATCCGAATATTACAAGGACGGCAAATACGAGCTGGTCGGCGAGGGCAAATCGCTTACCTCGGAACAGAATGCCGACTATATCGACAATCTGGTCTCCAACTATCCGATCATCTCCGTCGAGGACGGAATGCACGAGGATGACTGGGACGGCTGGAAGATCATGACCGAGAAGATCGGCGGCAAGTGTCAGCTGGTCGGCGACGATCTCTTCGTGACGAACACGGCCCGTCTGCGCGACGGCATCAAGATGGGCGTCGCCAATTCGATCCTCGTCAAGGTGAACCAGATCGGTTCGCTGACCGAGACGCTGGACGCGGTCGAAACGGCGCACAGGGCAGGCTATACCGCAGTCATGTCGCACCGTTCGGGCGAAACCGAGGACGCGACGATTGCCGATCTCGCGGTCGCTACCAATTGCGGACAGATCAAGACAGGTTCTCTGGCGCGCTCCGACCGGCTCGCAAAGTACAACCAGCTGATCCGCATCGAAGAGGAGCTGGGCGCACAGGCGGTTTATGCCGGGACGTCGATCCTCCGCGCTTAACAAGACCCGAGCATTCGATCCGTATTTTCATTGTGACGCCGCCGGCAGAAGCTGGCGGCGGTTCCGTTTATCGGGGCTTAACCAAAACCGGCTAGGTTCGAAGCTCCGATCCAGGGGCTTTGTATTATGTGGACCCGTTATCGCCGTCGCTCTCCTCTTCGCCATCTCATCCTGCCGGTGCTTGCCAGCGGCGTGCTGGTTTACTTCGGCTATCACGCGACCAGCGGTTCGCTGGGTCTCGCCTCCAAGCAGCAATATGAGCAGAGGATCGCCGCGCTGGAGGGCGAACTTCAAGCGCTCGAAAACAAGCGCGCCGCGTTGGAAAAGAAGACGGCAATGCTTCGTGACGGGTCTCTTGAAAGGGACATGATTGACGAACAGGCGCGTCGCCTTTTGGGGGTGACGCGGGCGAACGAGATCGTCATTCTTCAATAAAAAGCAATTAACCGGAATTAAGTTAATCCCGGTTTTTCGAAGCGATTTGAGCTGCTTATGGAATGCCAGCCATGCGGTTTTAGGCATTGCCATGTCGCAAGGTTACGCTAATCTATTTGGCAGAAAAAAGCTAGGGAGTGAGCGAATGGCAACCCGTGCCAAAAAAGCCCCCGCCGCATCGGCGAAGGGGAAATCCCCGTCATCCGTGAAAGCGCCGCCACCGGCGGAGTTCTCCAAAGAGGAAGAGCATCACGCCTATCGCGAGATGCTGCTCATCCGTCGTTTCGAGGAAAAGGCCGGCCAGCTCTATGGCATGGGCTTCATTGGCGGCTTCTGTCACCTCTATATCGGTCAGGAAGCGGTCGTGGTCGGCATGCAGATGGCCGCCAAGGAAGGCGACCAGATCATCACCGGTTACCGCGACCATGGCCACATGCTGGCGACAGACATGGACCCGAAGGGCGTGATGGCCGAGTTGACCGGACGGCGCGGCGGCTACTCGAAGGGCAAGGGCGGTTCCATGCACATGTTCTCCAAGGAGAAGAACTTCTATGGGGGCCATGGCATCGTCGGTGCGCAGGTTTCACTCGGCACCGGACTGGCCTTCGCCAATCGCTACCGGGAGAACGGCGCGGTCTCGATGACCTATTTCGGCGATGGCGCGGCCAATCAGGGCCAAGTCTACGAAAGCTTCAACATGGCTGCCCTATGGAAGCTCCCGGTAGTCTACGTCATCGAGAACAACCGCTACGCCATGGGGACATCGGTCTCTCGCGCGTCGGCCCAGACCGACTTCTCGCAACGCGGCGCGTCTTTTCTCATTCCAGGCCTGCAGGTCAACGGCATGGATGTCAGGGCGGTGAAGGCAGCCGGCGAGTATGCGCTTGAACATGCCCGCTCCGGCAAGGGGCCGATCATCATGGAAATGCAGACCTACCGCTATCGCGGCCATTCCATGTCCGATCCGGCCAAATACCGTTCCAAGGACGAAGTCCAGAAGATGCGTTCCGAGCAGGACCCGATCGAGCAGATCAAGGCTCGTATGATAGAACTGGGTCATGCGGACGAAGCGGAGCTGAAGGCGATCGACAAGGAAGTACGCGACGTCGTTTCGGCCGCCGCCGAGTTTTCGCAGGCTGATCCCGAACCCGATCCGTCCGAACTCTACACAGATATCCTGCATTGACGGGCGCGCGTCGATGCAGGCCTGGCCGGACATCAAGGTGTACCTGCTGGCGGCGGGCGTCATCGCCCTGTTCGGTTGGTTCTTCTGGCATGTCGTCAGTGCCTATGTCGGCGTCGGAAAACGGGTCGCGCACTATCTGGACAGCGGTTCCGAGCGTCGCCGTGCGGCGCTGGAGCGCGAGATCCGGTTCGGCAAGGACCCGCTTTGGCTACGCGCGCTTCGCGTCATCTTCGTTGTTGCGGCAATCGGCCTGATGGCGTTGCTTTTTTGGAATAAACTCCGGGTCCGGTAGGACCTGAAAAAAATACAGGTGAGGAAACCATGCCCGTAGAAATCCTGATGCCTGCGCTTTCTCCGACGATGGAGGAGGGCAATCTGGCCAAATGGCTGAAAAAGGAAGGCGATGAAGTCGCTTCCGGCGACGTGATCGCGGAGATCGAGACCGACAAGGCGACGATGGAAGTCGAGGCCGTCGACGAAGGCGTGATCGGCAAGATTCTGATCGACGAAGGCACTGAAGGCGTGAAAGTGAATACGCCGATCGCCATTCTGTTGCAGGAAGGCGAGAGCGCGGACGATATCGGCAAGAGCGGTGACAAAGGCGGATCGGAAGAGACGACCCGCGATCCGCATGGCGGACGCGGCGCAGACGGCGCGGCCGGCGAGGGTACGGCCGCAGCCGGCAATTCCGTCGAAGACATGGACGCCCGCCGCGTACCGGCCGAAGGCAAGGTGCATCCCAAGCCCAAGGCTCCGGATGTGGCCTCGGATCCCGACATTCCCGAGGGCACGGAAATGGTGCCGACCACGGTGCGCGAGGCATTGCGCGACGCGATGGCCGAGGAAATGCGCAAGGACGAAAGCGTCTATGTGATGGGCGAGGAGGTCGCCGAATATCAGGGCGCCTATAAGGTAACCCAGGGCCTGCTCGACGAATTCGGCGCCAAGCGCGTGGTTGATACACCGATCACCGAACACGGTTTCGCGGGTATAGGCGTCGGCGCAGCGATGGCCGGCCTGAAGCCGATCGTCGAATTTATGACCTTTAACTTCGCCATGCAGGCGATCGACCAGATCATCAACTCCGCTGCCAAGACACTCTACATGTCGGGCGGCCAGATGGGGGCGCCGATGGTGTTCCGCGGCCCGAACGGCGCAGCGGCGCGCGTCGCCGCGCAGCACAGCCAGGACTACGCGGCGTGGTACAGCCACGTCCCGGGCCTGAAAGTCATACAACCCTATTCCGCTGCTGACGCGAAAGGCCTTCTCAAGGCGGCGATCCGCGATCCGAACCCGGTCATCTTCCTGGAAAACGAAATCCTCTACGGACAGACATTCGACGTTCCGAAGATGGACGATTTCGTTCTGCCGATCGGCAAGGCACGGATCCACAAATCTGGCAGCGACGTGACCATCGTTTCCTTCGGGATTGGCATGACCTACGCGATCAAGGCCGCAGAGGAACTGTCCGGAATGGATATCGACGCCGAGGTCATCGATCTGCGCACGATACGCCCGATGGACCTGCCGACGGTGATCGAAAGCGTCAAGAAGACCGGCCGCCTAGTGACCGTCGAGGAAGGCTTCCCGCAGAGCTCGGTCGGCGACTTTATCGCCAACCGTGTCCAGCGCGAGGCGTTCGATTATCTCGACGCGCCGGTCATTACCATTGCCGGCAAGGACGTGCCGATGCCTTACGCGGCCAATCTTGAAAAACTGGCCCTGCCGAATGTCGGCGAAGTCGTCGACGCGGTCAAAGCCGTTACCTACGCGGGCTGAGGGGGAGAGGAACCATGCCGATCAACATTACAATGCCTGCGCTCTCCCCGACGATGGAAGAGGGCAATCTCGCCAAATGGCTCGTCAAGGAAGGCGACACCGTCAGCTCCGGTGACGTGATTGCCGAGATCGAGACCGACAAGGCGACCATGGAAGTCGAGGCCGTCGATGAAGGAACGGTGGCGAAGATTCTCGTCCCCGAAGGCACCGAAGGCGTCAAGGTCAATGCCGTCATCGCCGTTCTTGCCGGGGAAGGCGAGGATGTCAGCGACGCGGTCGCGGCCGCCGGCAACGGTTCTGGCGGATCGTCGGAAAAGGCGCCTGCGAAGGAAGAGCCGAAGGCGGAAGCCGCGCCGGCCAAGGAAAAGCCCAAGGCCGCGCCGACGCCGGAATCTGCGAAGGCGGCGGTGTCGCCGAGCATTCCCGACGACGTCAAGGCCGGTCCGGTGCCGGTCAAGGACGGCGAGAAGGTCTTCGCATCCCCGCTGGCGCGGCGTATCGCCAAGGCCGAAGGCGTCGACATCACTGCCATTTCCGGCAGCGGTCCGCACGGTCGTATCGTCAAGCGCGATGTGGAATCGGCGGCCGCCGGCGGTGCAAAGGCACCGGCCGTGGCGGAAAAGGCTCCGTCCGCTGGCGCTCCTGCGCCAGCAATGGCCGCCGGCCCGTCCACCGACGCCGTGCTGAAACTGTTCGAGGAAGGCTCCTACGAGCTGGTCAAGCATGACGGCATGCGCAAGACGATCGCCAAGCGGCTCATGGAAGCCAAGCAGACGATCCCGCATTTCTACGTCTCGATCGACTGTGAACTAGACGCATTGCTGAAACTGCGCGGCGAATTGAACAAGGCCGCGCCGGTCAAGGACGACAAACCGGCCTACAAGCTGTCCGTCAACGACATGGTCATCAAGGCGCTGGCGCTGGCGCTCCGTGACGTGCCGGATGCGAATGTCTCCTGGACGGACGAGGCGATGGTCAAGCACAAGCATGCCGATGTCGGCGTTGCCGTGTCGATCCCGGGCGGACTAATCACGCCGATCGTGCGCCAGGCCGAAATGAAGCCGCTTTCAGTCATCTCCAACGAGATGAAGGATCTCGGCAAGCGCGCCAAGGACCGCAAGCTGCAGCCGCAGGAATATCAGGGCGGCACGTCGGCGGTCTCGAATATGGGCATGATGGGCGTCAAGACCTTCTCGGCTGTGATCAACCCGCCGCATGCGACGATCCTCGCGGTCGGCGCGGGCGAACAGCGCCCGGTCGTCAAGGACGGTGCATTGGCCATCGCGCAGGTGATGACGGTGACGCTGTCGACCGACCATCGCTGCGTCGACGGTGCGCTCGGCGCGGAACTGCTCGCGGCCTTCAAGGGCTATATCGAGAACCCGATGTCGATGCTGGTCTAGGCCGGTCCGGTCATGAAAACCGTCCTTGCCTTCGGCGACTCGCTGACCTGGGGCTACGACCCCGATACCCTGTCCCGCCATGCGCGCGAAAACCGCTGGCCGGTGGCGCTCGCAGAGGCGCTTGGCGGACGGGTCGAGGTGATCGCCGAGGGCTTGAACGGGCGCACGACCGCTTATGACGACCATCTGGCCGACAGCGACCGAAACGGCGCGCGGGTTTTGCCGACAGTGCTGGCTACGCACAAGCCGCTCGATCTCGTTATCCTCATGCTTGGGACGAACGACCTCAAACCGGCGGTTCACGGCCACGCGATCTCGGCGAAGAACGGCATTAAGAGGCTCGTCAGCCTCGTGCGCCATCATGACTGGGCGCTGGACGTCGAAGGGCCCGGCGTGCTGATCGTCGCGCCGCCGCCATTCTGCGAGGCTGCGACGCCGGATTTCGCCGCCATGTTCGGCCGCAGCATCGAGGAATCGCACATGCTGGGATCGCTCTACGCCGATCTCGCTGACGAAATGGAATGTGGATTCTTCGATGCGTCGACCGTCGCCAAGACCTCGCCGCTGGACGGAATTCACCTCGACGCGGCGAACACGAAAGCCGTCGGCAAGGCGCTGGCGCCGGTCGTTTCGCTGATGCTCGGGCTATAAGTTGATAAGGATCAAGGAGGGAATAGTCACAGGACGTAGGGTCGGATACACGACGAAGAAATCAGGAGGTATCCCATGTCCCACGTCCCCCACGAACTGGCCGAAGAATTCCCGGAACTGGTCGCCGAAATTCATCATCTGCGTGAAACGGATGGCCATTTTCACCGGATCACGAACGAATATCACGAGGTAAACCGGGCCATTCACCGTGCCGAGACCGATGTGGAGCCGAGCGACGATTTCCGTCTGGAAGAAATGCGGAAGCAGCGTTTGGCTCTGAAAGATGAAATCTACGGGATGCTGGTCAAGCCGGAACCCGTCGCAGAAGACCCCGCATAAGGGCGGCGACGACGGCTCCACTCCCGAAACCGGTCCAAGCCGAACGAGGCAGCCGGTCCAAACAAGAGGAGTGGAGCGCCCATGTCGAACGCGTATGACGTCATCATCATCGGATCGGGTCCCGGCGGCTACGTCGCCGCGATCCGGTCCGCGCAGCTCGGGCTCAAAACGGCGATCGTCGAGCGCGAACATCTCGGCGGCATCTGCCTGAACTGGGGCTGCATCCCGACCAAGGCGCTGCTGCGCTCTGCCGAGGTCATGGACTTCGCCAGCCACGCCAAGAATTACGGCCTCAAGCTCGACGGCACGATCAGCGCAGACACCAAGGCGGTGGTCGAACGCTCGCGCGGCGTTTCGGGCCGGCTGAACGGCGGCGTCGGCATGCTGATGAAGAAGAACAAGATCGACGTCATCTGGGGCGAGGCGAAACTCGCCGGCAAGGGCAAGATCACCGTCGGCAAGCCATCCAAGAAACCGATGGAGCCGCAGCACCCGGCACCGAAGAACACTCTGGGCGAGGGCGAATACACCGCCAAGCATATCATCGTCGCCACCGGCGCACGGCCGCGGTCGCTTCCGGGAATCGAGCCCGACGGCAAACTGATCTGGACCTATTTCGAGGCGATGGTGCCGCAGGAAATGCCGAAGAAGCTCGTCGTCATGGGCTCCGGCGCGATCGGCATCGAATTCGCGAGCTTCTACAACTCGATGGGTGTCGACGTCACGGTGGTCGAACTGATGCCGCAGGTCATGCCGGTCGAGGATGCGGAAATCTCCAAGCTCGCTCGCAAGCAGCTTGAGAAGCACGGTCTGAAGATCATCACCGAGGCGAAGGTTTCCAAGGTCGACAAGAAGGCCAATTCGATTGTCGCCCATGTCGAGACCAAGGACGGCAAGACGCAGACCATCGAGGCCGACCGGCTGATCTCGGCTGTCGGCGTGCAGGGCAATATCGAGAATCTCGGCCTTGAAGCGCTCGGCGTGAAGACCGATCGCGGCTGCGTGGTGATCGACGGCTACGGCAAGACCAATGTCGAGGGCATCTACGCCATCGGCGACGTCGCCGGCCCGCCCATGCTGGCCCACAAGGCCGAGCATGAAGGCGTGATCTGCGTCGAGAAGATCGCCGGCGTGCCGGGCGTGCACCCGATGGACCGCTCGATGATCCCGGGTTGTACTTATTGCCATCCGCAGGTCGCCTCCGTCGGCCTGACCGAAGCCAAGGCCAAGGAAGCCGGCCACGACATCCGCGTCGGCCGCTTTCCGTTCGCCGCAAACGGCAAGGCGATTGCGCTCGGCGAGGATCAGGGCCTGATCAAGACGATTTTCGACAAGAAGACCGGGCAATTGCTCGGCGCCCATATGGTCGGCGCGGAAGTGACCGAACTGATCCAGGGCTTCGTCGTGGCGATGAACCTGGAGACGACCGAGGAAGAACTGATGCACACGATCTTCCCGCATCCGACGCTTTCGGAGATGATGAAGGAAAGCGTGCTGGATGCCTATGGGCGTGTGCTGAACGCCTGACCGGCATAGCGGAAACCTCGGGAACACGGAGGCAGGACGATGAATGGAATTGGATGGCTTGGAGCGATCATTATCGGCGGGCTCGCCGGGTGGCTTGCCGAGAAAGTGATGAAAAGCAACACCGGCCTGTTGATGAACATCGTGCTCGGCATTGTCGGCTCGATCGTCTTCAGCGCGATACTACAGGCCTTCGGCTTTTTCGGGAGAGGATGGATCGCCTTCCTGGTCACCGGCTTCATCGGCGCGTGCCTGCTGATCTATCTTGCCCGGTTGCTCCGCAGGTAAGGCTGCAGAGCGCAAGGCAGCCATGTCCGGCGGATGGTCGCATTTCCTTCCGCCGGTTGCTATCTAGATGACAGGCTAAGAGAAAGGCCGCGAGCGCGGCGAAAGAGACCGAGGAATTCATGGTTACGGTGCTGGACACGACCACTCCCGAAAAGCGGGTTCGCCATCCGGAAAAGGCCCATCGCCCGGACCAGCCGGTGCAGGCCCGCAAGCCGGAATGGATCCGCGTCAAGGCGCCGAATTCGCGCGGCTATGCCGAAACCCGCCAGATCGTGAAATCGCACAACCTCTTCACGGTGTGCGAGGAGGCCGGCTGCCCGAATATCGGCGAATGCTGGGACAAGAAGCACGCCACCTTCATGATCATGGGCGAGATCTGCACCCGTGCCTGCGCATTCTGCAATGTGGCGACAGGCAAGCCCGCGCCGCTGGATCTGAAGGAACCGGAAAACGTCGCCCATGCGGTCAGGACGATGGGACTGAACCATGTCGTCATCACCTCCGTTGACCGCGACGATCTGGACGATGGCGGCGCGCAGCATTTCGTCGAGGTGATCCAGGCCATCCGCGAGGAGGCGCCCGGCACGACCATTGAAATCCTGACGCCGGACTTCCTGCGCAAGGAGAAGGCCTTGGAAAAGGTCGTCGCCGCGCGGCCGGACGTCTTCAACCACAATCTGGAGACAGTGCCGTCCAACTATCTGACCGTTCGCCCGGGCGCGCGCTATTTCCATTCGATCCGGCTTTTGCAGCAGGTCAAGGAAATCGACCCGACGATCTTCACCAAGTCCGGGATCATGGTCGGGCTCGGTGAAGAGCGCAACGAAGTGCTGCAACTGATGGACGATCTGCGCTCGGCCGATGTCGATTTCCTGACCATCGGCCAGTATCTGCAGCCGACCAAGAAGCACCACGCGGTCATTCGCTTCGTGCCGCCGGAGGAATTCAAGTCCTACGAGACGAGCGCTTACTCGAAGGGCTTCCTGATGGTCTCGGCAAGCCCGCTGACGCGTTCGTCACACCATGCAGGCGACGATTTCGCCCGACTCCGGGAAAATCGGGCAAAGAAGCTGGCAGCGGCCGAATAGCGCATCGGCCGGCCGGCCACTTGCCAATCTCGCCCGCGATCCTTAGCTGACATCCATGCCCAAGTTCCAGGATACGACACCCGTTCCGCACAGCGCCGGACAGATGTTCGATCTGGTCGCCGATGTGGAGCGCTATCCCGAATTCCTGCCGATGTGCGAAGCCTTGCGGGTCAAGGAACGGCGCGAGCGCGACGGCATGACGATGCTGATCGCCGACATGACGGTCGGCTACAAGATGATCCGCGAGACCTTTACCTCGCGCGTGCTGCTGAAGCCCGAAGAAAACGTCATCGACGTGTCCTATCTCGAAGGGCCGTTCCGCTATCTCGACAACCGCTGGACGTTCAGACCCCGCGACGACGGCGGCTGCGACGTTGTCTTTTTCATCGACTATGAATTCAAGAGCCGCGCGCTCGGCATGGTAATGGGCGCCATGTTCGACAGGGCGTTCCACATGTTCTCTCAAGCTTTCCAAAAGCGGGCGGACGTCATCTACGGGCAGGACAACGCCCGGACTGCCTGAAATCGGCTGAGATGCCCTGAGGGAGGGCTCTGCTTAGGCGTTGCCGTGCGGCTCGTCGAATTGGGTCGCCGGCCGGCTCTCGAGCATTTCCAGCACGATCTGCAGGGCGAACATCGCCGTGTGGTAGCGGATGAAGTCGCGGCCATTGTCATCGAACTCATTGCTGAGGACGAGGGTCGGGCCCCAGCTCATCGCGCAGGCAAACCAGACGAGGCCGACGGGTTTATCGGCAGTGCCGCCGCCCGGTCCCGCAATTCCGGTTACCGCAATCGCCAGGTCTGCATCGGCGCGGGCAAGCCCGCCTTCCGCCATGGCGGCGGCGACCTCGGACGACACCGCGCCATGTTTCTCGATCAGTTCCTCCGGAACGCCGACCATCTGTTCCTTGGCCGTGTTCGAATAGGTGACATAGCCCCGGTCCAGCACGTTGGACGATCCGGCGATATCGGTCAGCGCCGCCGAGATCATGCCGCCGGTGCAACTCTCGACCGTGGTGATCCTGACTTCCTTTTCCGAGAAGATCTCGATGACCCGTTCGGCGGCTTCATGGAGCGGATCGATATACTGGTCGTCCGGCATCACTGTCCTCCCATCACTACAGTTGCGGTTGCGAGCGCGACGATGCCTTCCTCGCGGCCGACAAAGCCTATTCGTTCATTGGTCGTCGCCTTCACCGATGTGCGGGACACGTCGACGCCCACAGTCTTGGCTATCGCCTGACGCATGATCTCGCGATGCGGGCCAATCTTCGGCGCTTCGCAAAGCAGTGTCACGTCGCAATGGGTGATGCGTCCGCCTGCGTCGCGTACAAGCTCCGCCGCATGCGACAGGAAGCGGTGCGAGGCCGCGCCCTTCCATTGCGGATCGCTTGGCGGAAAATGACTGCCGATATCGCCTGCGCCGATCGTCGCCAGCAGGGCGTCGGTCAGTGCATGGAAGCCGACATCCGCATCGGAATGTCCGGAGAGCCTACGATCATGCGGGATCTCGACACCACACAGGATGATGCGGTCGCCGGCGACCATCTGATGCGTGTCGTAGCCGTGGCCGACCCGCACGTCTGGCAAGGCGGGTTCCCGGTCGGTATGCAGCATGCGTTCGGCGTCCTCGAAATCCTGCGGCCACGTGAGCTTGATATTGCGGTTATCGCCCGCGACGAGGCGAACGGGAAGCCCGGCCCATTCATAAAGAGCGGCATCGTCCGTGAATTCGCTGTCGCATTCAGCAGCGGCGCGGCGGTGGACATCGAGAATGCCGCTGAGCGGGAAGGCCTGCGGAGTCTGTGCCCGATGCAACCCAGCACGTGGAACTGTGGAGAGGACATGGCCGTCCGCGCTCGCCGACTTGAGCGTCTCGGCGACAGGCATCGCCGGCAATACGCCGTTATCCGGGTTTTCCTCCAGCGCCTCGACAATCGCGTCCAGCATCGCTGTCGGCACGAAAGGCCGGGCGGCGTCGTGGATAAACGCGAAGTGGGGCGCGCCGTCCAAGGCGGCAAGCGATTCCAGCCCGCACAGGACCGAGGCCTGTCGCGTCGCACCGCCGATGACCACGGAAGCATTCTCCTCGCGGCCGGAAATCGCGAGCTTCAGGAGTTCGTCGTCGTCCGCATGACGCACGATAACGATCGGGCAATCACCATTCCAGACGCGAAAGGCATCGATCGTGCGCGCGATCAGCGGGATGCCTCCAAGCATGCGATATTGTTTCGGGCCGCTTCCCAAACCGGCGGCTCTTTCGCCGCGGCCGGCGGCAACGATCACAATGCCGTAGCGTTGCGCAAGGTGCATATCGGACTATACTTTGTGCAGATCTTGGCGCATGGAACGGCCGCTTCCAAAAAAATCGTGTCTCGATCCTGCTTTAACACACGGCGGCGATTGCACAACCGACGCAGAGTGTCTACTAAATAGGCAGGATGCGTTCGTGCTCAACAAACAGTCAGCTTAGTGAATGAGTGACATCGCCAAACCGCTGAAAATCGGATCTGTCGAGCTGCGCAATCGCGTCTTCCTTGCACCGATGTCCGGCGTGAGCGATCTGCCTTTCCGGCAAAGGGCGTGGCAGCATGGCGCGGGCCTTGTCGTGTCCGAGATGATCGCCAGCGAAGAGTTATGCCGCGATCATCGCGAAAGCCGATCGAGGGCGCGGACCGACGGCCTGCCGGTGCGCATGCTGCAGCTGGCCGGCCGTGAGGCGAAATGGATGGGCGAAGCGGCGCGGATCGCCGAAGGCGAGGGCGCCGACATCATCGACATAAATATGGGCTGCCCAGCCAAGAAGGTTACCGGCGGCTATTCCGGTTCGGCGCTAATGCGCGATCTCGACCATGCCATGAAGCTGATCGAAGCCACCGTGAATGCTGTCGCTGTCCCCGTCACGCTGAAGATGCGGCTTGGCTGGGATGCCGCCACGATTAACGCGCCGGAACTGGCGCGACGCGCCGAAAATGGCGGAGTTCGGATGGTGACTGTGCATGGACGGACTCGCGAACAACTCTACAATGGCCGGGCCGATTGGAGCCGTATCCGCGCGGTACGCGAGGCCGTTTCCATTCCGCTGGTCGTCAATGGGGATGTCGCCAGTCTGGATGATGCGAAGAACGCGCTCGGAGCTTCCGGCGCCGACGCCGTAATGGTGGGGCGCGCCAGCTATGGGCAGCCATGGCTTCCGGGAATGATTGCGCGCGAGGCCGGTTTTCGGACACCGGCAGATTGCGCAGCGCCGGACGATCTCGCCAGTTATGCTGCCGATCACTATGAGGCCATGCTCGCCCATTATGGGCGAGACGCCGGGCTTCGGCACGCCCGCAAGCATCTTGGCTGGTATTTCGACAGGCACGCGATGGAGGAGGCCGCCGGCCTTCGCCGTCGCATTCTCACGAGCACCCAACCCGACGAAGTCATTCGTCTCTTATCCGAAGCCCTGGCCCCCACAGGGCACGAAGCGAAGGCTGCCTGATGGCATTTATGGCACGCAAGAAACTATCCGCACCCGACCCGGCCAGCGCCCTGAAGGTCCTCGACACGTTGCGCGATCCGGTCGTCCTGCTCGACCCGGACGACTACATCGCCTTTTCCAACCTTGAGGCAGAGTACTTCTTCTCGTCCTCGCAGGGGCAATTGGCGAAATCCAAAATTCAAGATTTTGTTCCGTTTTCCAGCCCTTTGCTGGCGCTTATTCAACAAGTGCGAGAGCACGAATCGCCGGTCAATGAGTATCGTGTCGACCTCTCTTCTCCGCGGCTCGGGGCCGACCGGATTGTCGATGTCCATGTGACGCCGGTGGCCGACGAGCCGGGAGCCATGGTGATCGTTTTCCGCGAGCGCTCCATGGCGGAGAAGTTCGATCGCCAGATGACCCACCGCGGCGCGGCGCGTTCGGTTACCGGGCTCGCTTCGATGCTCGGCCACGAGATCAAGAACCCGCTATCGGGCATTCGCGGCGCGGCGCAGCTACTGGAGGCGGTCGTCAGCGACGAGGACCGCGCGCTGACCGCGCTGATCCGCGAGGAGAGTGACCGGATCGTATCGCTGGTCGACCGCATGGAAGTGTTTTCCGACGAACGGCCGATTGAACGAGAGCCGGTCAACATCCACGTCGTGCTTGACCGGGTTCACCAGATCGCGGCGTCGGGGTTCGCGCGCGATATCGAGTTCGTCAAGCAATACGACCCGTCGCTTCCGATGGTGCTCGGCAACAAGGACCAGCTGATCCAGGTTTTTCTGAATCTCGTCAAGAATGCCTCAGAGGCTTGCGAGCACCGCGACCATGCGCAGATCAGGCTGAAGACCGCATTCCGCCCGGGCGTGCGTCTGTCGATTCCCGGTGCGAATGAGCGCGTCGCCTTGCCGCTCGAATTTTGCGTCGAGGACAACGGGTCCGGCGTGCCCGAGGATATCCAGATGCACATGTTCGATCCCTTCATCACGACGAAACCGAACGGCTCCGGCCTCGGCCTCGCGCTGGTCGCCAAGATCGTCGGCGACCATGGCGGCGTAATCGAATGCGACTCCCAGTCCTCGAAGACGGTATTCCGCATCTTGATGCCGGCCGCACCGGCCATGCCGACAGAAATCGTCCAGCCGCTTACCGGAGAAAAACAACAATGAAAGGTACCGTTCTCGTTGCCGATGATGATGCGGCTATCCGGACGGTGGTGAGCCAGGCGCTGTCGCGCGCCGGCTACGACGTCCGGCTGACTTCGAACGCCTCGACGCTGTGGCGCTGGGTGACCGCCGGCGAGGGCGATGTTGTGGTCAGCGACGTGGTCATGCCGGACGACAATCTTTTCGATCTGTTGCCGCGTATGCGCAAGGTGCGTCCAGAGCTTCCGGTCATCGTGATGAGTGCTCAAAATACCTTCATGACGGCGATCCGCGCTTCGGAAAAGGGCGCCTACGAATATCTGCCAAAACCCTTCGATCTGGTCGAACTGACCGGGATCGTAGGTCGCGCGCTGGCGGAATCGCGACGCAAGAACGGTTCCGATGACAATGCCGTCGCCGCGCCGAAGGAACATGAGGGTATGCCGCTGGTCGGCCGGTCGGCGGCCATGCAGGACATCTACCGCGTGCTCGCCAGGATGATGCAGTCCGACCTGACGGTGCTGATCAATGGCGAATCGGGCACCGGCAAGGAGCTGGTTGCGCGCGCCCTGCACGAATATGGCAAGCGCAAGAACGGTCCCTTCGTCGCCATTAATATGGCGGCGATCCCCCGTGACCTGATTGAATCTGAGCTCTTTGGCCATGAAAAGGGCGCCTTCACCGGCGCGCAGGCGCGCTCCACCGGCCGGTTCGAGCAGGCCGAGAACGGCACCTTGTTCCTCGACGAGATCGGCGACATGCCGATGGACGCACAGACGAGGCTCCTGCGTGTGCTGCAACAAGGCGAATACATGACCGTTGGCGGGCGGACGCCGATCAAGACCAATGTCCGCATCGTGGCCGCAACCAACAAGGATCTGCGCTCTCTGATCAATCAGGGCCTGTTTCGCGAGGACCTCTATTACCGCCTCAATGTTGTACCGCTGCGCATGCCGCCGCTGCGCGAGCGGCTCGAAGATATTGGCGATCTCGTCACTCACTTTCTAGCCAAGGTTCAAAACGAGGGGCTGGAAGCCAAACGGATCCTGCCGGATGCTCTGCAATTGATGGCGCGCTATCATTGGCCGGGCAACGTTCGCGAACTGGAAAACCTGATCCGGCGACTGAGCGCGCTCTATCCGCAGGAAGAGATTACTCCGGAGATAGTCGCCGCGGAACTCGACGCGGGAGAGGGAGGTGAGCAGTCGCCTGCAAGCCTCCTAACCGGCGATGTAACGATCTCACAGGCGGTCGAACTTAACATGCAGGATTACTTTCGGTCGTTCGGCGACGGCCTGCCGCCGCCGGGCCTCTATCAGCGAGTCCTTGCCGAACTGGAGCAACCACTGATCCTTGCGACACTGGCGGCAACGCGAGGCAACCAGATTCGTGCAGCCGAAGTGCTTGGACTGAACCGGAACACGCTAAGAAAGAAGATCAAGGAGCACGGTATAAGCGTCTTCAAGGGCGGCACATAAATCGCGGCACCTTCCGCGCAATGTTGCAATGCTGCCACATTCTGTTGCATGTTGGTCACTCCGAGTTGTCGGACACCAGCAGATTAGAAAATGTCACTGATACAGAGCGCTAAGGGCGCCCTCGATTTCGGCGTGAACGACCATTCGAGGGCCCGAAGGATGCAGATCCGCGGCATAGCCGTGATCGTTGGGGCGCTCGTGACGGCCGGTGTATCCTTTGCGGTCCTGATCGGACTGACGCCGATACAGCCCGATGCTCGCGTCACCCTTTCCGCGATCGTCATCAACGGTTTCTTCGTCTTCGCGATGCTCTGGTTGATCGGAATGGAGCTTCGCCGGATCTATCTGGCACGCAAGGCGGGAAAGGCTGCTTCGCGCCTGCATGTGCGCATCGTCGGCCTGTTTTCGCTGATCGCAGCCATACCAGCTATCGCCATTGCCGTCGTCGCGAGCGTTACGCTTGATCTCGGGCTCGACCGCTGGTTCGAGATCCGCACCAAGACGATCGTCGAATCATCGCTGCAAGTCGCCGAATCCTACATCAACGAGAATGCGATCAATCTGCGGGACGCAACGATCAACATGGCCTTTGCCGTGGACGGCCAACGTCGCCTCTACAGTCTCGATCAGGTCGGCTTTCGGCATTTTCTCACGCAGCAGGCCAAGGGCCGCGGGATGCTCGGCGCTTTCGTGATCCGGCCTAATGGAACCATCGTGCAAAGCGCTGAGATCGACGTTGACAATCAGTTGCCCTCGCCGCCACAGGACGCACTTGATGCGGCCAAGGACGGCCTGCCGGTGGTCATTCCTCCGGGCGTTACCAATCTTGTCGGCGCCATCATAAAGCTGCGGGAAATTCCGAACGCTTATATCTACACGATCCGAACGGTCGACGCCAAAGTTCTGGATGCGGTACAACTTATGCAGCAGAACCGCGCGGAATATACCGGACTTGAGGCGAACCGAACATCTTTCCAGCTTGCCTTTGCGATCCTCTATTTCGGGCTGACGCTGATCATGATCCTGTCCGCGATCTGGACTGGTATCGCCGTTGCAAACCGGCTAGTACGGCCTATCCGGCAATTGATCGGCGCCGCCGAGGAGGTCTCAGAAGGCAATCTGGATATACGCGTTCCGGTGCGCGCGTCCGACGGCGATGTCGGCTATCTCGGCCAGACCTTCAACGGAATGCTGGGCCAATTGAAGGAACAACGAGACAAGTTGCTGCACGCCAACGAACTGATCGACCAGCGTCGGCGGTTTTCCGAAGCGGTTCTATCAGGCGTGTCAGCGGGAGTGATGGGCGTGGATGATGGCGGTGTCGTCACTGTCGCCAACCGCTCGGCCGCAGCCATTCTGGGAACCGGCGAGAAAATCGAGCCGGGAACGAGAATCGACAGCTTGTCGTCGCACATCGCCGCGGTTCTCGACGAGGTCCGCAAGAGTGACCGCGACGATGTTCGCAAGCAGGTTACCTATCTCGACAGGAGCGGACGCGAACGCGTGCTCAATGTCCAGGTCACTGTCGATCGCGATGTAGGCGCCGGCCAGCGCGTTATCGAGTCCCAGTACGAGTTGGACGAAGCGCCGGCGAGCCATACGCATGTCATTACGATCGACGACATTTCCGATCTCGTCGAAGCGCAGCGTTCGACTGCCTGGGCCGATGTGGCGCGCCGCATCGCGCACGAGATCAAGAATCCGCTGACGCCGATCCAGCTTTCAGCCGAGCGGCTGAAACGCCGTTACGGCAAGGTGGTTGGCGAGGACAGCGCGGTCTTCGACCAATGCACCGACACGATCATTCGTCAGGTCGGTGATATCGGACGCATGGTGGACGAATTCTCTTCCTTCGCACGGATGCCGAAGCCCGTGATGGAGCGCAAGGATCTACGCAATACGCTGCGCGAGGCAACATTCCTGGTGGAAGTCAGCCGCAGCGATATCAAATTCGAGCGCGATTTTGACGACGAGGAGCTTGCCTGCGATTTCGACGACCGCCTCGTCGGACAGGCTTTCGGCAACATTATCAAAAACGCGTCCGAGGCGGTCGAAGCGCGCCAGGCAAGTGATGAAGGCCGCGAAGAAGGCCATATTCTGGTTCGCGCTTATAGAAACGGCAGGGAGATCGCCGTTGACGTGATCGACAACGGCAAGGGGCTTCCGCGCCAGAACAGGGCGAAGCTCCTTGAGCCCTATATGACAACGCGCGAGAAGGGCACCGGCCTCGGTCTCGCCATCGTCAAGAAAATCATGGAAGACCATGACGGTCGGCTCGAGTTGCACGATGCACCGGCCGACTACCATGGTGGATGCGGAGCGATGGTGCGACTGGTGTTTCCTGCTGCCGCGCAAACGATTTCGTCGGGCAATGACGCGGAACAGGAAACCGGGGCGCAAGCTGAGAGGACAGCATGAAAGCGGACATTCTGATCGTCGACGATGAGCAGGACATTCGAGAGATCGTTGCGGGGATCCTTGAAGACGAAGGTCATGAAACGCGCACGGCCCATGACAGCGATAGCGCGCTGGCGGCAATTTCCGACCGCGCGCCGCGCCTCGTCTTCCTCGACATCTGGCTGCAGGGCTCGAAGCTCGACGGGTTGGCTTTGCTGGACGAAATTCAAACGATGCATCCCGGCATGCCGGTGGTGATGATATCCGGTCACGGCAATATCGAGACCGCCGTTTCAGCCATCAAGCGCGGAGCCTATGACTATATCGAAAAGCCGTTCAAGGCCGACCGTCTTGTACTGATTGCCGAAAGGGCGCTTGAGACCTCGGCGCTCAAAATGGAAGTGAAGGACCTAAAGCGGCGGTCAAGTGAAACTCGCGAGCTGATCGGCAGTTCGGCGGCAATCAACGCGCTGCGCCAGACGATCAATCGGGTATCGCCGACAAACAGCCGTATCCTGATCACGGGCCCGTCTGGATCCGGCAAGGAATTGGTGGCGCGAACTATCCACGCCAATTCGTCGCGGGCAAAAGGGCCGTTCGTTGTGATCAATGCTGCGGCGATTACGCCGAGCCGCATGGAAACCGAACTTTTCGGCACGGAACCAAATGGCGGCGAGCGAAAGGTCGGCGCATTGGAACAGGCGCATGGCGGCATTCTCTATATCGACGAGATCGCCGACATGCCGTTGGAGACGCAGACCAAGATCCTCCGCGTGCTGGTCGACCAAGAATTCGAAAGGGTCGGCGGGGTGCGGCGGGTGAAGGTCGATGTGCGGATCATCTCCTCCACCGCCTTCAATCTAGAGGAACTCATCGAAGCAAAGCGGTTCCGCCGCGATCTGATGAACCGGTTGGCCGTCGTGCCCATCGAGGTGCCGCCGCTGGCGGACCGGCGCGAGGACATTCCGATGCTCGTGCAAACCTTCATGAAGCAGATCAGCGAACACACAGGCATCCGCCCGAAATTCATCGGCGACGACGCCATGGCCGTTCTTCAGGCGCATGACTGGCCGGGCAATATCCGCCAGCTGCGCAACAATATCGAACGGCTGATGATCCTGACACGCGACGAGCCGGACGACACGGTTATCGGCGTTGAAAAGCTACCCTCCGAAATTGGCGAGAACCTGCCGCGTGCGCCCACCTCTGATGACGCCCACATAATGGCGCTGCCGCTTCGCGAAGCGCGGGAGCGCTTCGAACGTGATTATCTGCTTGCCCAGATTTCGCGTTTTGGCGGAAACATCTCGCGTACGGCCGAATTCGTTGGTATGGAGCGGTCCGCGTTGCACCGAAAGCTGAAATCGCTTGGTGTCTAGAAGCCACCTAACCGCACGGGGAATTTCATGCGGGTAATCATCTGCGGCGCCGGCCAGGTCGGATACGGCATCGCCGAGCGGCTGGCCGCCGAGGCCAACGACGTTTCCGTCATCGACATGTCGGCAAACCTGGTCCAGCGCATTCGTGACACGCTGGACGTGCGCGGTTTCGTAGGACATGGCAGCCATCCCGACGTGCTGGCCGCGGCCGGAGCTGATCAGGCCGACATGATCATCGCCGTGACGCTTTACGACGAAGTCAATATGACGGCCTGCCAAGTCGCCCATTCGCTGTTCGACGTGCCGACGAAGATCGCGCGTATCAGGTCGCAGAGCTATCTGCATGCCCATTACAACAATCTCTTCTCCCGCGATCATCTGCCGATCGATGTGATCATTTCGCCGGAGCGCGAGGTGGGTGATGTGGTGCTGCGCCGGATCGCTGCGCCGGGTGCGACCGACATCGTTCAGTTCGCCGAAGGCAAGGTCACGATGATGGCGATCGAGTGCCGGGACGATTGTCCCGTCATCAACACGCCGCTGAGCCAGTTATCGGAACTTTTCCCGGATCTATCGGCAACGGTGGTCGGCGTCTGGCGCAACGATCGACTGTTCGTACCGCATTCCGTAGACCAGCTCCTCGCGCATGACCTTGTATATGTGATCGCCAATCGCCAGCAAGTGAAGCGCACCCTTAGCCTGTTCGGCCATGACGAGGCCGAAGCGCGGCGGATCATCATCGCAGGCGGCGGCAATGTGGGCCTCTATGTGGCAAGCCAGATGGAGCAGAAGCAAACCCGGGCCAAGGTCAAGATCATCGAGGCGCATCACGACCGCGCGGTAATGGTCGCCGATCAGTTGCGGCGGACCGTGGTGCTGCATGGCAGCGCACTGGACCAGCAGGTCCTCGTCGAGGCCGATATTGAGGACAGCGAACTGATGGTTTCGCTGACCAATGACGATCAGGTCAATATTCTTTCCGCGGTGATGGCCAAGCGACTCGGCTGCCAGTCTACGCTGGCGCTGATCAACGACCCCGCCTATCAGGGATTCACCGAAACGCTCGACATCGATGCGCATATCAATCCGCGCGCCGTGACGATCTCGCGCGTCTTGCAGCATGTGCGCCGTGGCCGAATCCGCCAGGTGCATAGCGTTCAGAAAGGGTCCGCCGAGGTGATCGAGGCGGAGGCGCTGGAAACCTCGCCCCTGGTCGGCGCGCCGTTGAAGGAACTCGACCTGCCTGAAAACATCCGCATCGGCGCGATCTTCCGAGACGGAGAAGTGATCAAGCCGAACGGGGCCACCCGGATCAAGGCAAAGGACCGTGTTGTCATTTTCGCTCTGTCCGAAGCGGTTCGCCGTGTCGAACAGATGTTCCGCGTCAGCCTCGAATTCTTCTGATGCCGACGCCGGACGCGGTCCGGCCGTAACGGGAAGCGCCATGCGTACCGTCATCTTCCTTCTGGGCTTTGCCTGTGCGCTGTTCTTCTTCTCGTTGGCCGCGCCGATTCTGGTCGGCTTCGCGCATGGCGAGGACCAGCACGCGCTGCGGCTCGCGGTGATGGCGTCGACGGGTGCGTTCATCGCGGTCCTGGCGATGACGGCCTCTTTCGGCTACCGCCATGTCGTTACCCCAACCCGGCTGATCGTCTCCATGGTCTTCGTGTGGCTCGGACTTGGGCTTATCGGAACGCTTCCCTTCCTGCTCGTGCTCGACCTCTCCTTCGAAAAGGCGTTGTTCGAAAGCATCTCAGGTCTCACCACGACCGGCGCGACGACCTTTGCGACTCGCGAGACGCTGCCGCAGTCGATCCTGTTCTGGCGTTTGCAACTTGAATGGATAGGCGGCTTCCTGACACTCGCCTCGCTGTTTCTGGTCCTGTCGCCGCTCGCGATCGGCGGATTGCCGCGCCGCGCCATGGCGTCGGAATGGAGCATGGACAGGAACGCGGCGCGCGACGCCGGTTTCCAGCATCTCAAACGTTATGTGCCGATGCTCGGTTACTATCTCGCCGCCTCGGTGATTGTATTCTTCCTGTTCGTCGCCAGCGGAGCGGACAGTCTCGGCGCGGCGCATCTGACGATGACCAGCATAGCGACCGGCGGTTTCAATCCTTACGACGACGATCTCGCGTCGCGCTTCGGGATTTCGTCCATGGCGATCATGGCAGCCGTGCTAATGATTTCGGCGACCAGCCTGTTCTGGCAGCGCTACGATCTGTTCAGCCCGTTCAGGGTCATCCGGCAAAACAGCGAGGCCTGGTGGGTCGTCATGACGGTCACCGCGCTGACCGGACTCTATTTGCTGGCGTTTCGGGGGCTGAACGCCTTTTCCGGCGAAGGCAATGTCGCCATCGTGCTGGTCGAAAGCTTCTTCGCGGCAGCCTCGGTGGTCGCAACATCGGGTCATGAGCCGCGTCCGGGCATTATCGCGCTTGTGCCCGAAATTCTGATCTTTCCGGTGGCCTTTGTCGGGGCCGCTGTTTTTTCGACCGCGTCCGGACTGAAAATGCATCGGCTCGGCGCGATGCTTGTCCAGTCGTTTCGTGAATTGAACCTGCTGATCTATCCGAGTTCGGTCATCCCGACGCGGATCGCCAATGTTGAATACAGCGAACGGACTATCGTCGAATCCTGGCCGGTGGTCCTGCTGACGTTGGCTATGCTGGCGCTTTCGGTTTTTGCATTGGCCGGCGGGCCAGGGAACTTCGAGGCTGCACTGCTGGCGGGCATGGCCCTTTTGCTCAATGCCGGGCCGCTGTATGAGGCCTATATTCCGGTTGCCGCATCGGCGGATCTGTGGCCCGAATTTCGCGACTTCAATTCTGTCGAGAGGCTGATAGCCTGTATTGTCATGCTACTCGGACGATTGGAATTCGTCGCGGTGTTTGCAATTCTCAATCTTCGTTACTGGCTGAGTCGCTAAGCGCGGGAGACGCATTTGTCACGCATTGCATATGTCAATGGACGCTATCGCCCGCATGCGCAGGCGACGGTGCATATCGAGGATCGCGGCTACCAGTTCGCCGACGGCGTCTACGAGGTCTGTGAGGTGGCGCGCGGCTATATCATCGATATGACCCGGCATCTCGACCGGCTCGGGCGATCGCTGTCCGAGTTGCAAATCGTCTGGCCAGTCGAGCGAGACGCGCTGACGGCCATCATGCGCGAGGTGGTGCGGCGCAACCGGGTTCACGACGGGCTGGTCTATATCCAGGTCAGCCGCGGGGTGGCACGGCGTGACCATGTCTTTCCGGTTTCCCCCGTGAAGCCATCTCTCGTGGTGACCTCGCGGGCAAGCGACCCGCAGGCCGCACGGGCCAAGGCGGGAGAGGGGATCGCGGTTATTACCGTGCCGGAAAATCGCTGGGAACGGGTGGACATCAAGTCAGTCGGGCTTCTTCCCAATGTCCTTGCCAAGCAGAAGGCTAGGGAGAGCGGTGCCGGAGAAGCCTGGTTCATCGACCATGATGGCATCGTCAAGGAAGGCGCGGCGACCAATGCCTGGATCGTGACGAAGGACGGCATCCTCGTGACGCGTCCTGCCGATTTTGGAATACTGCGCGGAATCACTCGGACCACAGTAATGGACATCGCCAGGGAACAGGGCCTTTCGGTGGAGGAGCGCGGATTTTCCGTCGAAGAGGCCAAACAGGCGCGTGAGGCCTTCATCACGGCGGCGACGACTTTGGTCATGCCGGTCGTGCGCATCGACGACGCGCCTGTCGCCAACGGCCATCCCGGCGGTGTGGCACTTGCGCTGCGCGATGCGTTTTTTGACACTGCGGAGAAAACGCCTGTTTAGGCGCGCGAAAGCCGAAGCTGTCAGAAGGGAAAAAGAAAAAAAGGGGTGATTTTTTTGCCCATTGAAAAAATCACTAAGATTTTTACCATTGTCACGTTGCAGCGAAACCATAACGCGACTAATTCATTGATTGCATGCCCAACGGATAACACATGGCCGAACGCTCCCAAAATTTGCAAGACCAGTTTCTCAATGCAGTCCGCAAGCAGAAGATACCGCTGACGATATTTCTCGTGAACGGAGTAAAACTGACCGGTGTTGTCACTTCTTTCGACAATTTCTGCGTATTGTTGCGCCGGGACGGCCATGCTCAACTTGTCTACAAGCATGCGATCTCGACAATCATGCCCGGCCAGCCGGTCAGTTTATATGATGGCGAAGACGCCTCAGCGAAATCCGATTGACGCAACACTCCGATAGCCATCGCGAAGAGGCGCGTCCGCGCCAGAAAAAGGGCGAGGACAGGCAATATTCGCCTACCGTGGCGATAGTCCTCGAACCCGATCTGCGCGGCCCCGCAGCCGAAGGCCAGCGTCGCAGCGCTGCCGACCGTCTTCTTGAGGCCGAGGGGCTGGCGCGCGCTATCGATCTCAACATCGTCCACAGCGCAATCGTGCCGGTGGCCAAGCCGCAACCGGCGACGCTGTTCGGCGCAGGCAAGGTCGAGGAGATCGCCGGGATCGTTACCGCGAGCGAGGCCGGTCTGGTCGTTGTCGACCACGCTCTGACGCCGGTGCAGCAACGCAATCTGGAAAAGGAATGGAACGCCAAGGTTCTCGACCGGACCGGGTTGATCCTCGAAATCTTCGGCGAGCGTGCGCAGACCAAGGAAGGCTCGCTGCAGGTCGAGCTGGCGCATCTGAATTATCAGAAGGGCCGGCTTGTGCGGTCGTGGACGCACCTCGAACGCCAGCGCGGCGGCGCCGGCTTCCTCGGCGGTCCGGGCGAAACCCAAATCGAGGCCGACCGGCGCATTCTGCAGGACAAGATCAAAAAGCTGGAGCGCGAACTGGAAAGCGTGCGCCGGACGCGAACGTTGCACCGTTCCAAACGCAAGAAGGTGCCGCTGCCGATCGTTTCGCTGGTTGGCTACACAAACGCCGGCAAGTCGACCCTTTTCAACCGGCTGACCGGCGCTGAGGTGATGGCCGAGAACATGCTTTTCGCGACTCTCGATCCGACCTTGCGGCGGGTGCGGCTGCCGGGGGGAACATGGATCATCCTGTCGGACACGGTTGGCTTCATCTCCGACTTGCCGACCCACCTTGTCGCCGCCTTTCGCGCGACGCTGGAAGAGGTACAGGAGGCCGATGTGGTGCTGCATGTGCGCGACATGTCGAGCTCGGCCACCAAGGAAGAAGCCGCAGACGTGGCCGAGATACTGCGCGATCTCGATATCGATCCCGACGACGAGGATCACGTCATCGAAGTGTGGAACAAGATCGACGCGATCGTGCCCGAAGAACGGGCCGAACTGGTCGCGCGGGCCGAGCGTTCGGCCACTGGGCCGTCAATCGCCGCCGTGTCGGCGATTACGGGCGAGGGGATCGATCGCCTTCTGGCCGAGATCGAGACGCGAATCTCTGGCAAGCTGGTCGCGCGGCGGTTCTCCATACCGCCGGAGCGCGGGGCAGACCTCGCCTGGCTCTACGACCACGGCCAAGTGCGCCACCGCGAGACCGCAGATGACGGCACAGTGACGGTCGACATCGAGATGACGAGCGACAACGCCGCCGCGTTTGAGCGCCGCTGAATATTTCCGGTTATGGATCTATCGTCGCCCTGGCGGCATTTCCGCCCAGGCCAGCAGGCTCATGCATTCGCGCAGGATTTCGTCCACCTCGTCGACGGGTCGGCCTCTGCGATAGCCCGGCGGGAAGCCCGGGCGCAGCGACGTCAATCTTCGCGGACGCAGCCGTTTCAGCCGCCAGCGGGCAAGACGCCTTGCCTGAGCCGGCAGCTCGACGAGCGCGTCGAGAAGCGCCTGGGCGCGCCGGCGTAGCGATGTCGCATCGCGCGGCTCATCGGGCCGAAAGTCATGTAAGCCGGGAAAGGCTAATGGCTCCTCTTTTTCCATGTCCCCGTCAGTCATCCACGGATTGTCCGGCAGCGGCTTGAACGGGTCGAAAAGCTGGAAGGCGGGCTGCGCCACCGGCTTGCGGTCTCTCCCGGCTTTCGATCCGCTTCGGGAGGTATAGCCGGGAACGTCCTTTCGAGGGCGTTCAGGTTCCGGATCGAGGCCGATTGCTTCCAGGACGATGAGCCGGCGAACAGCGGATTCGGCAGAACGCAGCAAACGCAGAACGCGATAATAGAGACTGGCTGGTACACTGTCCGTCATGCAGCCGACAGGCGGGCGGAGCATGACGACCAACCGCATCGCGATGCGCAGAAGCGCCTCGCAGTTGAGTTCAATCGCGCCGGCCAGCCACGCCCTGTCGTCCATCTCGTCTCCTGTCCGCACAGCAAGGCGCGGGGTGTTCTGATTTGCGAACAAAGTGAGCCATGGAGAAGCGCGGTGGATGGAAACTTTCGCGAGACCTCAAAAGATTTCGGGATTTCAACATGATGAGGAATTCCGTATCGAGCTTTATCAAACCGGCTGGCGGACTTTTACAGCCCACGCTCTCGCAGGCAGTGTTATCGGACCGTCGGTCCCGACCAGTTCGCCGAGTGCATTCCTGAGGGCAAGGAGCCCGTCCTCGCTCAGGCTGCTGCAATATCCCGGAGCGGGGCCTGCACCCAATGTGAATGGCAGCCAGAATGTCTCAAAGTCCGGAAACCCGGTCTGCGTCTCGATGGCCGACGTCTCGATTTCGGTCAGTCCGGCGGATCTGCAAAGATCGATCAATCCCTCCCGCGTGCAGAAAGAGAAGCGACGTGCCTCATCCAGGGCCGATGCCGCCGGATCGAGCGACGTGGCGGCTTTCCAGAAGGCGTCGATGAGACCCATGCCGCCGTCCGGATAATCCCACACGAAGAACGCGATGGTGCCGCCGGGCCTAACCACCCGCTGCATTTCCGAGATCGCCAAATGCTTGTCGAGCACGAAGTTGAGCGTGAGACCGGAGACCGCGACGTCGAAACAGGCGTCCTCGAAAGGCAGCTTTTGCGCATCGGCGATCTGGAATATCACTCGTGGATCGGAAATCAGCCGGCTTGTGTGCTCGATAAAGTCGCTGGAGAGGTCTGTGACCACGACGGACTTTGGCGCCGCCCTGGACAGAAGCGCGGATGACAGGGCACCGGTGCCGCAACCGAGTTCCAGCCAGTCAAGCTCCGGGGCGGGTTCCAGCCATTTGAGGAACTGATCCGCTATCCGTCTGCTCCAACGGCCCATATAGTTTTCATAGTGCCGACCAGCGCTCCATGCGTCGTATCTTGCATCTTGGTTCATTGTCGTCACCTCGCGGCCGCCATCGTTCAAGGGAGGGTCTCGCGGCGGTCTTGCATGCAAAGGACCCGAAGATCATTCTTCGGGCACGCGCGGGGACGCTCAAGTTCATAAACTGAACCGGACTTTCCCGAAGAGCAGTAATAAGGTGTCGGTCATGGGGAAGCGGCAGGGATACGGTCAATTCTGCCCGATTTCACGGGCGTCGGAACTTCTTGCAAACCGGTGGACGCCCCTGGTTGTGCGAGAACTGTATTTCGGAAGCACGCGCTTCGCCGAATTGCGGCGCGGGCTGCCCAGAATGTCGAGCGCCCTGCTGGCGCAACGCCTCAACGAGTTGGAACATGCCGGGATCGTAATCGCTGAACCGGCGGATACCGGAGCAGGGCATTTTTACAGATTAACGGAGGCCGGCCGGGCTTTGTTTCCGGTCCTCGAAAGCATGGGCAGATGGGCGCAAACGCATAGCCGTGACGACCTGACCCGCGCGGAAAATCTAGATCCAGATCTCCTAATGTGGAACATCCGGCGCAGGGTGAGCGACGACAGCATGCCCGAGGATAGCTGCTTCGCCGTTTCCTTTCATTTTCTCGGTGTGCCGGCTTCGCGGAGCTATTTCTGGCTGCTGTTCCGTGACGGCGAAACCGAAGTCTGCCTTCGCGACCCGGGCTATAAAATCGCTCTCGCAGTAACCTCCCACATCCGGACACTCACCCGGGTCTGGCTTGGGCATCTTAAGTTAGAGGCGGCGATCCGAAAGCGCGAACTCTTGCTGGAGGGCGACAGGCGGCACGTTCTAGCCTTCCCGCGCTGGTTTCCGGTGAGCCTCTTGGCTGCGAGCGATGTCGGAGATGCGCGCTAACTCAACGCCGCAAGCGGACAATCGCGATTCGGGTAAGCGTAATTCCGATTGTTGCCAGAGGTGTCAGGCCTTTTTCAGGAACTCCGTGCGCAGGACGAGGCCCTTGATCTTCTCGACGCGGCATTCGACTTCGTCCGGATTGCCGGTGAGGCGAATGCCCTTGACCAGGGTGCCGCGCTTGATAGTCGAGGACGTGCCCTTGACCTTCAGATCCTTGATCACCGTCACGTTGTCGCCATCGGCCAGGATCGTGCCGTTTGTGTCGCGGGTTTCATCGCTCATGGAAGCGGCCTTTCGTGGAGTTGCGAGACCGCAGTAACCGCCGGCGGGCGAAATGGAAAGTGCGGGCGACCGCGTCTTCCCGTCGCTGCTATGTCGCCGTCTTGGCTTCCTGCCAGAGCGCTTCCATTTCGTCGAGCGTGGCGTCGGCGGGGTTGCGATCCTGTTCACCGAGGCGGCGTTCGATATGGCGGAACCGGGTGAAGAATTTGTGGTTGGCGGCTTCCAGAGCGGCCTCGGGCTCGACGTCTAGATGGCGGCCGAGATTAACCAGCGCAAAAAGCAGGTCGCCATATTCCTCGCGGACCTTTTCCTCGTTGCCGGACGACATGACCTCGCGCAATTCGCCGATTTCCTCCTCGATCTTGTCGAGGATCGGCGGCGCGGTGTCCCAGTCGAAGCCGACGCGGGCGGCCTTGCGCTGCAGTTTGATGGCGCGGATAAGCGCGGGCAGGGCGCGCGGCACGTCGTCGAGCAGCGACAAGTGATCGATCTGATCAACGCCGGCTTCCTTCTGCGCCTCGGCGTGCTTCGCCGCCTTCTCGGCCTTTTCCTCAGCCTTGATCTCCTCCCACATGCCCTTGGCGAGTTTCTTGCCGCGCACGCTGTCGTCGCCGAACACATGCGGATGGCGGCGGATCATCTTTCGCGTGATCGCCTCGACCACATCGCCGAAATCAAACTGGCCGGCTTCCTCGGCCATGCGCGAATGGAAGACGACCTGGAGGAGGAGGTCGCCCAGCTCGTCGGGCAGGTCGACCATATCGTTCCGTTCGATCGCGTCGGCGACCTCATAGGCCTCCTCGATTGTATAGGGAACGATGGTCTCGAAGTTCTGCTCGACATCCCACGGACAACCGGTCTCGGGATCGCGCAAAGCGGCCATGATTTCGAGAAGCCGGGATATGTCGCGGGAAGGGGTCATGAACAGTCGTTTCGCTGGGAGGGCATGCCCAACATATGCCGAATGGGCCGGTTCGACGCCAGACAAGGCCGCGGATGGCGACGGGCTTTCCCCACGAGAATAAGCCGCCATGATGCATGCGCGGATTTTGTTGCATGCTTAGCGATTATTGAAGCGGGCGCTTCACTCGTCCTTTGCATCTTTCGCTTCAGGCTCCCGCGGCGCAAATGTGATGAACAGTCCGTGGAACGCCACGGCGGCCAATGCGACAAAGAGCACACCCCAGAAAGTCGCTCCGTTGATAAACTCGAAAACGCCCCACAGAACAGCCACCGCGACGACCGCGATCCGAATCCAGAGCGGCTTGAAGAATGGGTCATTGAAATCGAACAGCTTCAAAAGCGTATCCTAACTCACGGCCGCTGGAGATTATCAATTCGCGCAGGATTAGCACAGACCATCGCTGCGGGTGGATGCCGAAAGAGACGCTTTCGACCGGCGACATGGTTCGCTCTCGCAGTCAGTGTTCACTTTCTCCCGTTACTCGAAAAACCAAACGCCGATACGCGGACATCTTCGTCGGAGCCAATGGCTTGCAGCAGGGGGTGAGCGGCGGCGCGTGTCCAAACTCTCCGTCGGCCTCGATCCTGCCATCTACAAGTTGCGCCATGCAAGCGAACGGCCGGCCGCACCCAAGGCACTGTGCGACTATTTCCACGTGATTTCCATTGTCGGACAGAGCCGGGGAATCGGAGCTCTCAACGAGCAGAATCGCCGGCGGCAACTCAATGTAATCCGCAGCATCAAGTCCGATCGGCTTCATCTCGGCGGCCAGCAAGGCAAGCCTTTCAACCAAATCCGTTTTCACCGTCCTCACCTTTTTGGATAGAGTACGCTTACGGATTAATGACCCAAATGGATCACACGAGACAATGACCAATTGGCCATAAGCCCAATAAATATACCTGCTACGCAGATCAGTCCGCGAGTGGCACGAAAGAAGGGCGTCTCGCCTTACTCGCAAGAAAAGATCATATGATGATGTGCCTGTCTCTAATTGCGATCGAGACGGCGTGGATCTTGCTCACAGCGTCAAGCTTCCGGCAGATGCTCGAGATATGATACTGTACGGTATGGGTGCTGATACCGAGCGCGTCTCCGACCCGCTCGCTATTAAGTCCTTGCGCCGTGAGAATCAGGCATTCGCGCTCTCGCTCGCTCAGGACGGGCTGCCGATTGCTATTGGACGCGGCACCTACGGTCGCACGTTCAAAACCTTGTTGGGCGACATAGCTGAGCTGCATTAGATCCGAATCGGACAACGATTCACGCGCGCCGGAATACACCACGGCGCCATTCTGCCCATCAGTGGAGCGAACTGGAAGGTGGATGAGAATTTCCAGGCCGGCCTTCAATAGCGACTGCTGAAAGTCCCGGCATTCACGGTCGGTCTCGGCTTCGATTATTTCCTTTCGTTCTACAACCGACGGCAGAACGGCGCTTCTCAGCCGCGTTAATACCGGATTTTGCAACAGCGCCCGGTGGTAGCGGTAGTCAGAGAGGAATTCGGGATGCCAGTTGTTTATGCCGATGCTGACCGTCTCTCCGGTCTGATCGCCGAGCCTGAAGTTCGCGAAAGCGAAGAACTTCATTCCGGTCCCGGACACATGGTCTTTGAACACCTTGATCAGATCGTAGTCTGTGCTCGCGGAGCGTATTTGCGCGCTGCTCTTGTTTACCCAATCACAACAAGGGGAAGATTCGGTTATCGATTGCATGCACTCGTTCGACTCAACGTGATTTTGAGCGCAATTATGCAATTTCCCCCCGATCAGGCATCCCAAAATCATACTCGGTTTACAGAAAATTTGGTGAGCGCGCAGGGGTTCGAACCCTGGACCTACTGATTAAAAGTCAGTTGCTCTACCGGCTGAGCTACGCGCTCCCGAGCGGCGGCGAGGCCGCCGTCAAGACGGACCGTTCATAGGGACGGCGTCCCGCATGGTCAACCGCATTCTGGCCGGCAATGGTTGAAAAAACGTGGCAATTCGACGCCCGCGCGGATTGGTGATTTCACTGTGAGGCGCAGATGTCCTAAGACGGCCGCAATCGCCCCGGATGTGCGGGCCAAACGGACAATGCGACCGGAGAATTCATGGCTGTCGACGTTTCCTATGTCAGCGCGCTGGGCGCGGGCGCGATTTCCTTCCTTTCGCCCTGCGTGTTGCCGCTCGTGCCGCCATATCTCTGCTACATGGCCGGCGTCTCGGTGGATCAGTTCCGCGGCCAGCCCGGCGCGGCCGGTGGGGCCGCTGTCGCGGCAGCGCCTGTGCGGCTGCCGCTGCTGATCGCGGCCTTCGCCTTCGTCGCCGGCTTTTCGACAGTCTTCGTCGCGCTCGGCGCAGGCGCCAGCACGATCGGCGGACTGCTGCGCGCCTATCAGCAGGAGCTGGCGATCATCGCCGGTATCGTCATCATATTGATGGGGCTGAACTTCCTCGGCGTGTTCCGGATCGCGCTGTTCTCGCGCGAGGCGCGGTTCCAGACCCGCGGCGCGCCGGCCAATCCGTTCGCCGCCTATCTGATGGGGCTCGCCTTCGCCTTCGGTTGGACGCCCTGTATCGGGCCGGTTCTGGGGCCAATCCTGACATTGGCCGGCGCGCGCGACAGCGTCGGCGAGGGCGCGGCGCTGCTGGCGGTCTATTCCGCCGGGCTCGGCATTCCGTTCCTGCTGGCAGCGCTGTTCTCGGGTGCATTCATGCGCTTTATGCAGTCGTTCCGCACGCATCTCGGCACGGTGGAGAAGGTAATCGGCGGATTGCTGGTGCTGGCCGGCGTGCTGTTCCTGACCGGTGGTATGCAGTCCATGTCGTTCTGGCTGCTGGAGCGATTCCCGGTGCTCGGGACGCTCGGCTAGGCGGGTTTCGCCTTAGGCCTGCCCAACAGTTTCGCGGGGAACGTCGCCGTGATGACGCCCGCCATGACGAGAGCGATCCCTGCGGCGTGATAGGCGTGGAATTCCTCGCCGAGGAAGACGATGGCGAGGCCGACCCCATAGGGTGGCAGCAGGTACATGAAAACTCCGGCGATGGACGCACCAAGCGCGCGCACACCGAACTGGAAGGTCGAGAAAGCAAGCAGCGAGGAGATCAGCACGATCCCGGCGATCGCCGCCCAGCTATGCGCCTCTGTCGGCATAGCATCGCCCTGCACCAATTCCCACAGCGCGATCGGCAGGTTCGACAGCGCGCCAAAGATGGCGACGAGTGCGAAGAGCGGCATGTTGCCCATATGGCGGAGGGGTTCCGATCGGTAGAGGATCGAATAGCCGGCCCAGCTGATTGCGCCGGCAAAGACCAGCAGGTCGCCGATATTGAAAGACAATGACAGCGCGGTCTCCAGCGAACCCCGAAGGACGATAACTGCGACGCCGGCGAATGCGAGCAGCGTGCCGGCCATCTCGCGGAAATGGCTGCGCCGCCCGAGGAAGAGGCGTTCGAGCAGGATGATCAGGACGGGCGAGGTCGTGTAGATCAGCGTGCCGTTGGTCGCTGTCGTATATTTGAGCGCCAGGTAGATGCCGCCGCCACAGATCCCCATACCGAGAAATCCGAGCACGGCGAGCCGCCTCCACCGGGTCCGCAGCAGCGGAACAACAGTGTCGCGATGGAGATAGAGAAGCGGCGAGAGGATCGCAGCCACTGCTGCCCAGCGGATCGTCGCGAGCAGGAAGGGCGTCACTTCTCCGGTTACGTATCGTCCGAAAATGAGGTTGGTGGAGAAGAACAGCGGGGCCGCCAGCATCACCAGATAGGGGAGCGGCGAGGGCGAGGACGGGGTGGATGACATGCGTCCGCATTAGTGGGCGTTCGCACGCGCCGCAAGCGACCCACACGCGAAATCGGAAGGCCGATATGGAAACCGGGCGGGAATCCCGCTATTGCCCGGATTGGTCCCATCCTCGTTCGCCCGGGAGGTATATTTCATGGCGCGCAGCTGTCTGACGATCATCCTGGCCGCAGGCCAGGGCACACGGATGAAATCGGCCTTGCCGAAGGTGCTGCATCCGGTCGCCGGCCTGCCGATGGCGGCGCATGTCGCGGCGACGGCGCGAGCCGCCGGCAGCGATGCGGTCGCCGTCGTCTACGGCCATGGCGGCGAGGCGGTGCGCGATGCGCTATCCGGCAAGCTCGACGGCGCGTCATGGCATGAGCAGGCGGAGCAGCTCGGCACGGCGCACGCAGTGCTGGCGGCACGCGAAGCGATTTCAAAGGGTTACGACGATATCCTCGTAATGTTTGGCGACACGCCGCTGGTCCGGCCCGACGTCATGCGGGAGGCACGAGCAAAATTGGCCGACGGCGCGGCTGTGGTGGTGGTCGGGTTTCGGCCGGACAATCCCTTCGGCTACGGACGGCTGATCGAGCGGGGCGGCGAACTTGTCGCGATCCGTGAAGAACGTGATGCGACAGATCAGGAGAGATCCATAAGCTATTGTAATGGAGGCATAATGGCCTTCAACGGCAACATGGCGCCGCAGCTTCTCGACGCGATCGGCAACGACAACACGAAGGGCGAATATTACATGACCGACGCGGTCGAGATCGCGCGCGCCAGGGGCCTGAAAGTGGTCGCCATCGAGGCTCCGGTGGAAGATGTCGTCGGCGTCAATACGCGGGGCGATCTCGCGGCGGTCGAGGCGATCTGGCAACGCCGCACGCGCGAAAAGATGCTTGCGGAAGGGGTGACCATGACCGCGCCGGATACGGTCTTCTTCCATCACGACACCGCGGTGCAGGCGGACGCCTCGATCGAACCGAATGTCGTCTTCGGTCCGGGCGTCACGGTGAAGGCCGGAGCACTTATACGCGCATTCTCGCATCTGGAAGGAGCAACTGTTGGTGAAGGCGCGGAGGTCGGTCCGTTCGCACGATTGCGGCCGGGCGCGGAACTCTCGTCGAACGCCAAGGTCGGCAATTTCTGCGAGGTGAAGAAGGCCGAGATTGGCGAGGGGGCCAAGGTCAATCACCTGACCTATATCGGCGATGCGGTGATCGGCGCAGGCGCCAACATTGGCGCGGGAACCATCACCTGCAATTACGACGGCTACGACAAGCACCTGACCGAAATTGGAGCTGGCGCGTTCATCGGTTCGAATTCCGCCTTGGTCGCGCCGGTGAAGATCGGCGACAACGCCTATGTATCGTCGGGCTCCGTCGTGACCGAGGCGGTCCCGGACGACGCGGTCGCCTTTGCACGGGCGCGGCAGGTAAACAAGGATGGGCTCGCGCCGAGGCTACGGGCACGTTTCAAGGCAGCGAAGGAAGCCAAGAAGGCGAAAAAGGACTAGCCAGCGCGCAGCAGCCGGATCGCCTCGTCGCGCTCGAACAGATAGAGCAGGATGCGCAGCGCCTTGCCGCGCTCGGTTTCGAGATCCGTATCAGTTTCTATGACGAGCCGCGCATCGTCGCGGGCGATCTCCAGCAGGTCGGCATGGTCGGCCAACGATGCTAGGCGGTATGAAGCGGAGCCCGACTGGCGGGTACCGAGCACTTCGCCTTCGCCGCGCAGTTTCAGATCCTCCTCGGCGATGCGGAAACCGTCCTCGGTCTCGCGCATGATGGCGAGCCGCGCATGGGCCACTTCGCCGAGAGGCTCCTTGTAGAGGAGCAGGCAGGTGGACTGGCCGCTGCCGCGCCCGACGCGGCCGCGCAACTGGTGCAGCTGGGCGAGGCCGAAGCGCTCGGCATGTTCGATCACCATGATGGTCGCGTCCGGCACGTCGACGCCGACCTCGATCACCGTCGTGGCGACCAGCAAGCGCGTCTCGCCTTCCTTGAAGGCCTGCATGACGGCGTCTTTCTCCTCGCCCTTCATGCGGCCATGGACGAGGCCGATCGGCGCGTCGATAGCCTTCTTCAAGGCGGCAGAGCGTTCCTCGGCGGAAGCGAGTTTCAGCTCCTCGTTTTCCTCGACCAGCGGGCAGATCCAATAGATCTTTCGGCCCTCGGCGACGGCCTTGCGCAGATGTTCGACGATCTCGTCGTAACGGCCGAGCGGCATGGCGACGGTCGTGACCGGCTGGCGGCCAGGCGGCTTTTCGTCGAGTTTCGAGACATCCATGTCTCCATAGGCGGTCAGTACAAGCGTGCGCGGGATCGGGGTCGCGGTCATCACCAGCATGTCGGAATGCTGCCCCTTTGAAGAAAGCATCAGGCGCTGATGGACGCCAAAACGGTGCTGCTCGTCGACCACGGCGAGGCCGAGGTCGCGGAACTGCACGGCATCCTGGAACAGCGCATGGGTGCCGACGAGGATATCGATCTCGCCAGCCTTCAGCGCGGCCAGCGTCTCCTCGCGCTGCTTGCCCTTTTCGCGGCTGGTCAGGATGCGGATCGTCAGGCCTGCAGCTTCTGCCAAAGGGGCGATCGAGGCGAAGTGCTGGCGGGCGAGGATTTCCGTCGGCGCCATCATGGCCGCCTGCGCGCCGGATTCGATGACGTTTGCCATGGCGAGCAGTGCAACCACAGTCTTGCCGGAGCCGACATCGCCCTGCAATAGCCGCAACATGCGTTCGGGCTTCTCCTGATCGGTGTGGATTTCGCCGAGCGAACGCTCCTGCGCGCCGGTCAACGGATGGCCGAAGGCAGCGCGGATCTTCTGCGTCAGTTCGCCGGTGCCCCCGAAGGTGCGGCCGGCGGATTTCTTCATCTTGCGGCGAACGAGGCCGAGCGCCAGCTGACCGGCCAGCAACTCGTCATAGGCGAGCCGCCGTCGCGCCGGGTTCTGCAAATCGACATCGGCCGCGTCGCGCGGCGCATGCAGGCGCTGCAGGCTTTCGCGGAAGGACGAAAATCCCTGTTTCCTGACGACATGGGGATCGGTCCATTCGGGCAGGTCCGGCACGCGGTCGAGCGCCGAGATGATCGCCTTTCGAAGCGGTTTCGGTGTGACGCCGGCCGTCAGCGGATAGACAGGCTCGACCAGCGGCAAGTCAGCGGCGTTTTCCTCGGAGACGACATGGTCTGGATGCACCATGGTCGGGCGGCCGTTGAACCATTCGACCCGGCCGGAGACCAGCATCGTTTCACCGATCGGCAGGAGCTTTTCGAGCCATGCTGCCTTGGCGTGGAAGTAGACCAGACCGATTTCTCCGGTCTCGTCATGGGCGAACACCCGGTAGGGAATATTGCCGCGCCCGCGTGGCGGCGGCTGGTGGCGGTCGATGCGGACCTTCAGCGTGACGATTGCGCCTTCCGGTGAATGAGCTATGCCCGGTTGCTGGCGTCGATCTACGATGGAATGCGGCAGGTGGAAGACCAGGCCGAGGACGCGCGGCTCGTTCATCGCCTCGGGCACGGGTAGGAGTTTGCCTAGAAGCTTGGCGATACGCGGCCCGATCCCGTCGATGACGGCGACGGGTGCAAACAGGGGATCGAGGACAGGCGGTCGCATGCGTGCATCTTTCATGGCCCGGCAGGTGCGATCAAGGCTGACAAGCCCGCCTGCCGGCGTTATACCGCCACCGTTTTCCTGACACGCGAAGTAGACGCCATGGCCACGTCCCCGCAGGACGCCGAAATCGACATTGACGCCCGCAGACGCCGCGCGAAGTTTCGCGCCTGGCATCGCGGCATGAAGGAAATGGACCTGTTGCTCGGCCAATATGCCGACGCGCATGTGGCGACGATGACCGCGGAGGATCTGGACGGCTTCGAATCGCTTCTCGAAGTGCTCGATCGCGACCTGTTCAAATGGTTCACGGGCGAGGGGCCGGTGCCCGTCGATCATTACACGCCGCTGTTTCGCGCGATCTGCAGCCATCACGGGATCAAGCTGACATGAGCGCCAAATCGAAGAAGCTCTGGATCGATGTTCCCAACGTGCCGGCCGATGCCGGCCGTGTCGTCTTTTCGAGCGTCGCAGCCGGCGCGGAGCCTTTCGTCGTCAATGCGCTTTGCGCCAAGGCGGCGGCGAAGGACGGCCCGGTGATCTATGTCGCCCGCGACGGCTCGGCGCTGGCCGACTGGGCGCAGGTATTCTCCTTCATCGCGCCGGAGATCGAGATCATCGATTTTCCGGCCTGGGACTGCCTGCCTTACGACCGCGTGTCGCCCGGCTCCGACGTGTCGGCGCGACGACTGGCGGCGATGACTCGGATCGCGGGGCTGCGCCGGAAGGCGACGCCGGCCGTCATCCTGACGACGGCGAACGCCGTCCTGCAGCGGATGCCGCAGCCGGACGAGATCGCCGGGCAGACTATCATAGCGAAGCCCGGCCAGACCGTGCGCATGGACGACATCACTGCGACACTCGCCTCGGCCGGTTTCGAACGCGTGCCGACGGTGCGCGAGGTTGGCGAATATGCGGTGCGCGGCGGCATTCTCGACATTTTCGCGCCGGGTACGCCGGAAGCGGTTCGGCTCGATTTCTTCGGCGATACGCTGGAAAGCGTGCGCGCCTTCGATCCGGCGACCCAGCGCACCACCGGCCAGAAGACCGAATTCACATTGCAGCCGGCAAGCGAGATTTCTCTGACGCCGGAAACCGTGGCGCGATTCCGGCAGGGCTACCTCTCGACCTTCGGCGCACCCTCGCGCGACGACGCGCTCTATGCGTCTATCACCAGCCAGCAGCGCTTTGCCGGCATGGAACACTGGCTGCCGCTGTTCCATGAGGAACTGACGACACTGTTCGAATGCCTGCCGGAGGCGCCGGTTGTGCTGGAGCATCTGACGCGCGAGGCGCTGACCGAGCGCAGGACGATGATCGAGGATCATTACGAGGCGCGCCAGGCGCAGTCGGACGGGAAACTCGGCGGCGACGGGGTGCCCTACAAGCCGCTGCCGCCGGACGCACTTTACCTGACGCCCGAGGAGGCCTTATCGCTGGCCGCCACGCGGCTGACCGTATCGCTGTCGCCTTTCGGCGTACCGGAGACGCCGGATGTCACTGTGTTCGACCTTGCTATCGCGTCAGGGCGCAATTTTTCGCTGGAGCGGGCCGACAAGCAGGCGAATGTCTTCGAAATGGCGGCGAAGCATGTCGCGGCGCTGCGCGCCGACGGCAAGCGGGTCTTTCTGGCCGGATGGAGCGACGGGTCGCTGACCCGGCTGATCCAGATCCTTGAGGAACACAAGCTCGGCGGCATCGAGACGGTCACAGGCGTCGGCGTTGCCATGGCGCTGAATCGAACGGTCATACCGGCGGCGGTGCTTTCCATCGAGCATGGTTTCGAGACCAAGGATTTCGCGCTCGTCGCCGAACAGGACATTCTCGGCGACAGGCTGGTTCGGCATCGCCGCCGCAAGAAGGCATCGGATTTCATCTCTGAGGCGTCGGCGCTGGCGGCGGGCGACATCGTCGTGCATGTCGATCACGGTATCGGCCAGTTTGTCGGGCTGCGCACAATCGAGGCGGTCGGCGCGCCGCATGACTGCCTCGAGATTCTCTATGCCGGCGACGGACGACTGTTCCTGCCGGTCGAGAACATCGAACTGCTGTCGCGCTACGGCTCGGATGCTAGCACGGCGCAGCTCGATCGGCTTGGAGGCGGGGCGTGGCAGGCGCGCAAGGCAAAGCTGAAGAAGCGCCTGCTCGACATGGCCGACCAGCTGATCAGGATCGCGGCCGCGCGCGAATCGCGGTCAGCGTCTGTTCTGCGTCCGCCGGAAGGGCTCTATGACGAATTCGCGGCGCGCTTTCCCTATGACGAGACCGAGGATCAGCTGGGCGCCATCGACGCGGTGATCGGCGATCTGGTCGCGGGCAGGCCGATGGACCGGCTAGTCTGCGGCGATGTCGGCTTCGGCAAGACGGAAGTGGCGATCCGCGCGGCCTTCGTCGCGGCGCTGAACGGCCAGCAGGTGGCCGTCGTCGTGCCGACGACGCTGCTCGCCCGGCAGCATTTCCGGTCGTTTTCCGAACGGTTCCGAGGTTTGCCGGTCAATATCGCCCATGCCTCGCGGCTGGCCGGACCGAAGGCGCTGGCGGAAGCCAAGAAGGGCGTCGCCGACGGCAGCGTCGACATCGTTGTCGGCACGCATGCGTTGCTCGGGCAGGGGATCACCTTCAAGAATCTCGGCTTGCTGATCGTCGACGAGGAGCAGCATTTCGGCGTAAAGCACAAGGAACGGCTGAAAGAGCTGAAGTCGGACGTACATGTGCTGACGCTCACCGCGACGCCGATCCCGCGCACCTTGCAGCTTGCCCTGACGGGCGTGCGTGAATTGTCGCTGATCTCGACGCCGCCGGTCGACCGGCTGGCGGTGCGCACCTTCGTCTCGCCCTTCGATCCCCTGGTGATCCGCGAAACGTTGCTGCGCGAACGCTATCGTGGCGGCCAGAGCTTCTATGTCTGCCCGCGCATTTCCGACCTCGCCGAGGTGAAGGCGTTTCTCGACGAGCATGTCTCGGAACTGAAGGTCGCGGTGGCACATGGCCAGATGGCGCCCGGCGAACTCGACGACGTGATGAACGCCTTCTATGACGGTAGCTACGACGTTCTGCTGTCGACCACGATCGTGGAATCGGGCCTCGACATACCGACCGCCAATACGATGGTGGTGCATCGCGCCGACATGTTCGGCCTGGCGCAGCTCTACCAGATCCGCGGCCGAGTGGGCCGTTCGAAGTTGCGCGCCTATGCGCTACTGACGCTGCCGGCGAAGAAGATGCTGACGAAGACGGCGGAACGGCGGTTGAAAGTGTTGCAGTCGCTCGATTCGCTCGGTGCCGGCTTTCAACTGGCGAGCCACGATCTCGATATTCGCGGCGGCGGCAATCTGCTTGGAGAGGAACAGTCCGGCCATATCAAGGAGGTCGGGTTCGAGCTTTATCAGCAGATGCTCGAGGAAGCGGTGCTCGAAATGAAGGGCGAAGCGGTGCACGATCACGGCCAATGGTCGCCGCAGATCGCGGTGGGCACATCGGTGATGATCCCGGAAGGCTATGTCGGCGACCTGCAATTGCGCCTGTCGCTCTACCGCCGGCTCGGCGAGTTGGAGGAAATCCGCGACATCGACGGGTTCGGCGCTGAATTGACTGACCGGTTCGGGCCGCTGCCGGAGGAGGTCGAGCACCTACTGAAGGTGGTCTATATCAAGGCGCTGTGCCGCAAGGCCAATATCGAAAAACTGGACGCCGGACCCAAGGGCGCGGTCATCCAGTTCCGCAACAAGGAATTCTCCGATCCGGCCGGGCTGATCGGCTATATCGGCGAGCAGGGCTCGTTGGCAAAGATCCGGCCCGACCAGTCGATCCTGTTCACCCGCGACTGGCCGACTCCGGCGAAACGGCTTGCAGGCAGCGCGATCCTTGCGACCAAGCTTGCGGCCCTCGCGGACAAGGCATCAGATAAGGCGGCCTGAACGAAAACGGGGCCCAAGCGGGCCCCGTTCGAAGTCAGTGATTTAGCCTGAAAAATCAGTTGGCCTGCTTGGCCTTGTTCTGCTCTTCCTGCAGACGCTTCTGGAAGTCGGCCTTACGCTTCTCGATGGCGTCCTGCAGCTGCTGCTGACGGCTTTCAACTTCCGACTGCTTCAGCGGCTCACCGTCGAACGCGGCGGTGAAACCGCTCAGCGAAATTTTGATCGGGTTCGGCTGGTTGCGGAAGTTGATCGAGGTCAGCGTCAGTTCGCCACCCTTTTTCAGCTGCGCGACCAGCTCGGTGGTCAACGGTGCTTCGGCGATGCAGCGGTCTGGCAGGCACATCGCATAGTTGATCTTCTGCGCCTGTCCGCCGTCGACCTGCATGCCGATTCCTGCAGGGATCACACGCCCGGTCGGTACGGCGATCTGAAAGATGGCGCGGTTCACCTTGCCGGTGATCTGGATCAGGTTCACAGCTGTCAGAAGCTGACCGGTATTGGCCGTGCGGATATTCTGCACGTTGCAGATGTCATTGTCTTCCTGTTTGGAGCAGACCTTGAACCATCCCTCAGGCATCCGCTGCTGGTTCTGTGCGCTGGCGGTTTGCGCGAAGCCGGAAACACCTGCACAAGCTACCCCCAACCCCAACACTACGGCAAATGTCTTCCTCATAATCGCGAGCATCAAGCTGCATCCTTTTCTTCGTTACCCAGAACGGTCGTGCGAACCGGTGATAGTCAAATGCGGCTACACCATGACGAGCCTAATCCGGCGGTGTGATACACATGCAAAGCAGGCAATTCCAGCCCCGCCAAACAATTCCGCCGAATTTCCGGCAGAATGCTGAATTCGTCAAAAGCCCGTGCTAGGTTCCGATTCCGGTACCGCCAATGAGGATGGAGGATTGATCATGCGAATTCCTGTCAGGCAATGGCTCGGCATGCTTGCAGCCGCTGCAATGGTCGTTTCGACGCACGCCATCGCCGAACCCATGCACGGAATCGCGATGCACGGCCAGCCGGCGCTACCGACCGACTACACACATTTCCCGTATGCCAACCCCGATGCGCCGCAGGACGGCGAACTCACCTATGGCGTGCGCGGTATATTCGACAGCCTAAACCCGTTCCTTCTGAAGAGCTTCCGAAATACCGCGCGCGGCATGTGGGGAGATCCGGAATACGGCAATCTTGTATATGAACCACTGATGCAGCGTTCGCGCGACGAACCTTTCTCCATGTACGGGCTGATTGCTGAGAAGATCGAGACAGACACCGAGCGTACCTGGGCGGAATTCACACTGAACCCGAACGCGCACTGGTCGGACGGCAAGCATATCACGCCGGAGGACGTGATCTTCACCTTCGAACTGATGACCGAAAAAGGCAGGCCGCCCTACAACCGCAGAATGGACCGGATCGAAAAGATCGAGAAGACCGGCGAACATAAGGTTAAGTTCACATTCAACGACAAATCCGATCGCGAATTCCCGCTGATCGTCGCCTTGTCGCCGGTCTTGCCGTCACATGTGTTCGATCCCGAGACGTTCGAGAACACGGCCACCGACATGCCTGTCGGAAGCGGGCCCTACCTCGTTGAAAGCGTCGATTTCGGCAACCGTATCGTCTATCGGCGGGATCCGGATTACTGGGGCAAGGACATCCCCTCGCAGCGCGGGTTCAACAACTACGAGACGATCACGGTCGAGTATTTCCGGGATCAGACTGCCCTTTTCGAAGCCTTCAAGAAAGGCATTTTCGACATCTATCCGGAGGGCGATCCGGTCAAATGGGAAACCGCATATGATTTCCCCGCCGTGAAGGAAGGCAAGGTCGTGAAGTCGGTCTTCACCTCCGGCGCGCCGGTTTCGATGAACGGTTTCTTCTTCAATACGCGCCGGGAAAAGTTCGCCGATCCGAAGGTCCGCGAGGCGCTGTCTATGCTGTTCGATTTCGAATGGATCAACGCGAACCTGTTTTCCAACCGCTACACCCGAACAGGTTCGTTCTGGCAGAATTCCGAAGAGCTTTCGGCGCTTGGTCGGCCGGCCGATGAAATCGAGAAGAAGCTTCTCGCGCCGTATATGGACAGGGTACAGCCGGATGTCATGGACGGAACATATGAACCGACGAAAACCGACGGCTCGGGTCGCGACAGGGCTATCTTGCGCGAAGCACTCAAGAAGTTCGGCGAGGCCGGCTACTCCATTGAGGACGGCAAGCTCGTCAAGGACGATCAGCAGCTGTCCTTCGAGATCATGACGTCCAATCAGGACGAGGAAAAGATGGCTCTGGCATACCAGCGCACGGCTTCGGCGCTTGGCATCGACGTGGCTGTGCGCACGGTCGACGACGCGCAATTCCAGAAACGCCGGCAGACCTGGGACTACGATATGACAGCCGCACAACTATCCGCGTCGTTGTCGCCGGGTGCGGAGCAGGTTTGGCGTTGGGATACGCGCTCGCGCGACGTCGAAGGAACGTTCAACTATGCCGGTGCCGCCGATCCGGCTATCGACGCCATGATCGATGCGATGTTGAATGCGCGCGAGCGGGATGAGTTCGCCGCCGCCGTGCGCGCCCTGGACCGCATCCTGATATCCGGTCACTACGTCATTCCGCTGTACCATATCGGAGAATCCTGGGTCGCCCATTGGGCCAAGGTCAAATACCCGGAATATACGCCGCTCTATGGCTATCAGTTGCCGGTCTGGTGGGCCGAGAAATGACGGAGACGGTTCATATCGACATCGTGTCCGACGTGGTGTGCCCCTGGTGCTTCGTCGGCAAGAAACGGTTCGAAAAGGCGCTTGGAGAAATCGGCGAAGACATTGCGGTCGAAATCAATTGGCGGCCCTTTCAGCTCGACCCGACGATTCCGCCCGGAGGCAAGGATCGAAAACAATATCTCGCGGAGAAATTCGGCAGCATGGAGCGCTCAAACGAACTCCATCGCAATCTCGCGAATATCGGCGCGGAAGCGGGTATTCCCTTCCAGTTCGACGCGATCGAGGTTTCACCGAACACACTCGACGCGCATCGGCTCATTCGCTGGGCGCAGACAGCGGGCGACGGGGTGCAGGGGCACGTAGTCGAGGAGCTTTTCGAACTCTATTTCCTCAAAGGGCAGAACATCGGCGATCACTCCGTGTTAGTCGACGTGGCGCGCGAGGCAGGCATGGATGCGGCGGTGATCGAGACCCTGCTGGCAAGCGATGCCGACCGGGAAGCGATTACACAGGAGATCGCTCTCGCCCAACAGATGGGCGTCACCGGCGTGCCGTGTTTCATCCTGGAAAACAAATATGGGGTGATGGGGGCTCAAGACCCCGAGACGATCGCGGATGCGATCAGGCAGGTCGCCGCGGAGAAATCCGCGGCGACAGTCTGACTTAAAGTCAGTGTTCGAGACCCGGACGGATCGAGTAGCGCCTCGAATCCGAAACCCACTCGAAGACGTCCGGCACCTGTGGATGGCGGACCGGCTCTCCACTGTCGTCCGGAACAAGGTTCTGTTCCGATACATAAGCGACATATTCCGTATCCGCGTTTTCCGCGAAAAGGTGATAGAAGGGCTGGTCCTTGCGCGGGCGCATCTCTTCCGGGATCGCCTCGTACCATTCCTCGGAATTGGCGAATTCCGGATCGACGTCAAAGATCACGCCCCGGAACGGGTAGATCCGGTGACGGACAAGATCGCCTATCGCGTAACGCGCCATGGCGGTTTTTACATGGTTCTTTTCCATGTGTAACAAATGTGGCGAGCAGCGTTGAAATTCAAGGCCTTTCCAATAGGGCCGGTTCGGCTTGACCGCGCATGACGCTGCCAATAGGTGCTTGAACCGAAGCGCTTCTGGGAAGGAATCATGGCAAACGTCATTGGGCTCGTGCTGCCGTTTTTCGGACTGATCCTTCTCGGCTTCGTCACCGCGAAGATCGTTCGCCAGCCTCTTGAAGCGCTCGGATGGATGAACACCTTCATCCTCTATGTCGCGCTGCCGGCGTTGTTCTTCAATTTGTTGTCGCGCACCCCGGTCGAACAGCTGGCGCAATGGCGCTTCGTCCTCGGCGCGACTTTCGGCACATATACGGTTTTCGCGCTGATGTTCGTCATCGCCGTCGTTCGGTCCGGTGGCGATATCGCCGAGAGCACGATCAAAGGGCTCGCCGCCGCCTATGGCAATATCGGCTATATGGGGCCTGGTTTGGCGCTGCTGGCGTTCGGCGAACAGGCGGTCGTGCCGGTGGCGCTGGTATTTTGTTTCGACAACACGCTGCATTTCGTAATGGCGCCGCTGATGATGGCGCTGTCCGGCCGGGACGGAAGCCAGCAGACGCCCGCGCAACTGGCGCTCGGTGTCCTTAAGCGCGTCTTCACGCACCCCTTCATCCTGGCTACGATCATCGGCGTCGGCGCGGCGATCCTGTCCTTCCAGACACCGGCGCCCTTGCAGACATTGCTGAACTATCTCGCCAATGCCGCCGCGCCCTGCGCTCTGTTCGCCATGGGTGTGACGCTGGCCCTTAGACCCTTGCGGCGGGTGCCGTCTGACATGGCGTTCATCGTTGCGATCAAGCTGATCATCCACCCGGTCATCGTCTATGTGTTATTGAGCCTGATTGGCAATTTCCCGCCGATCTGGGTCTATTCAGGCGTTCTGCTCGCCGCGTTGCCGACTGCGACGAATGTCTTCGTCATCGCCCAGCAATATGATGTCTGGGTCGAACGCGCTTCGGCCTCGGTGCTGATCACGACGACGGCATCGGTCGTCACGGTCACCGGTTTACTGTTCTCTATGACGAATGGCTGGCTCCCGGCCGATCTCTTTCCCTGAACGGCCGGGAAAACAAGCTTCGAAATCCGGCGCCGGGCGCCATGCCTTCGCGCATCGCGATATTTCGTAGCGGCGGAATGGCGATAAGCATGCCAAGCCCAACGGCGCGGGCGATCTGAACCGGCAGGAAACCGGTCAGAAGCGAGCGGTTGAGCATGTCGACCGTTCCCGTCCGCGTCGTCACGTCGGCACGGCGCATGCGGTCATAGCGCGCGGTGACGGCGGACGCACCCGGATCGCCGCCGGCGCGTTCGAGGCATTTGCCGAGATCGGCGATGTCTCGCATCGACAGGTTGAGACCCTGCGCGCCGATAGGCGGGAAAATATGTGCGGTCTGGCCGATCAGGACGAGCCGTTCGGCGGCGAAGCGATGCGCGATCATGCCCGAGAGCGGCCAGCATTGCGGCTTGGAGACCGCGCTCACCTTTCCGAGCATCGACTGCATGCGTTCCTCGATCATGCGGGCGAGCGTATCGCCGTCGAGCGCAGCGATGCGTTCGGCTTCGACCGGCGTTTCCACCCAAACGAGGCTGGAGCGCTTGCCCTTCATCGGAACCTGGGCGAAGGGGCCGCGCTCTGTGTGGAATTCGGTAGACACGAAACCATGATCGCGCGAATGTTCGAAGGTCAGAACGATGGCTGTCTGCGGATAGCCCCAGCGGCGCGTGCCGATGGAGGCGCTTTCGCGCAGGAGCGAATTCACGCCGTCGGACGCGACCACGAGCCTCGCCTGGAGTATCTCGCTGTTGGCGAGCAGTACCGTAGCGTGGTCAGGCCTCCAAGACGCCGAGCTCGCCATCGAGTCGACGACACGAATCGCCGGCTGCGCTTCGACCGCCTTGAGGAGGGCAGCGTTGAGAGACCTGTTGACGATGTTATAGCCGAAGGCCGGCTGATCGATCTCATAGGCCTCGAATGTCACGGTGGGAGCGCGGATAAGCCGCCTTGTCCCATCGATCAGCCGCATGGTGGTCATCGGCGTGGCGTCGGCCTCTATGTGTTCCCACGCTCCGAGCTCGGCAAGCAAATCGGTGCCCGGCATCATTAGCGCGGTCGTGCGGTCGTCGCTTTCAAGGAATGTGCCTGACGGCGCGACGAGGGTGACCGAATAGCCGGATTTGGCGGCTTGTAGCGCCGCCGCCATGCCTGCCGGTCCGCCGCCGACAACAACGATATCGCTTTCGATCATCGCAATTTTCCTTGTCGTAGTCCTGCCCCGACAAGTGGCGGAGCCGGTGGCGTCTGTCCAGCCCCGTCATTCAATTCGCGGCGGGACCATTTGAAGCATGCAGCTTTTACTCCGAAAATAATTGCAGGTTTCGACTGAAAAACCACGAGAAACGGGCTTTTCGCGTTTGCGCAACACGTTGGAATGCGCTTAGCATTGAAACGCGAGATTTTATCAAAGGGTAAAACACCATTGAACGATGTCGGGGCTACGTCATCTTCGCCGACCCTCTTGAAAGTGGAGGGCATTTCAAAGACGTTCGGCGAATTGAAAGCCAATGACAGTGTCAATCTCGATATCGTTCCGGGAGAAATCCACGCTCTGCTCGGCGAGAACGGCGCGGGCAAATCTACTCTCGTGAAAATGCTGTTCGGATCGCTGCAGCCCGATGGCGGCACGATCTTCTGGAAGGACCAACCGGTCGTTGTCACCAATCCGATGCAGGCGCGTGCGCTCGGGATCGGCATGGTTTTCCAGCATTTCTCGCTTTTCGATGCGCTGACCACCGCCGAGAACATCGCGCTTTCACTCGACGAGAAAATCGCTATTTCGACCATTGCCGAACGCGCCCGGGCGCTCGGCGACGCCTATGGCCTGCCACTCGATCCCAATTCGGTCGTTGGCGACCTTTCCGTCGGCGAGCGCCAGCGCATCGAAATCGTGCGCTGCCTGTTGCAGAAGCCGGAACTGATTATCCTCGACGAGCCGACGTCGGTGCTGACGCCGCAGGAGGCGGAGAAGCTGTTCGAGACGCTCTTCCAGCTGAAAAGCGAGGGTAAGTCGATCCTCTACATCTCGCACCGTCTTGAAGAGGTTCAGCGAATTTGCGACCGAGCGACCGTTCTGCGCCACGGCAAGGTTGTCGCCCATTGCAAGCCGTCGGAAGAGACGCCGTCCTCCTTGGCCAGCATGATGGTTGGGGCCGATGTCGACGCGGTGGAGCGCGCGTCGAAAGAAGGTCCGGAGGGCGACGCGCTCCTGGAAATTCGTGATCTCAACCGCGCCGCCGCCAGCCCCTTCGCCGTCCCGTTGACCGCCATTTCGCTGGCGGTCAAGGCAGGAGAGGTGATCGGCATTGCCGGCGTCGCCGGCAACGGCCAGGGCGAATTGTTCGAGGCAATCTCCGGCGAGGTCCTGCAGAAGGCGGCCGGCGAGGTGCGCCTGCGGGGAAGCGATGTAGGGCGGCTGGGGATCACGCAGCGCCGCCGGTCCGGCGCAGCTTTCGTCCCTGAGGAGCGGCTCGGTCACGGCGCCGCGCCGACGATGAAGCTCTCGGAAAACCTCCTCCTGTCGCGCTACCGGACTGACGCCAAGGCGTTTCTGGGATCGCTCGGGGTAATCCGAAACGGCGCGATCACCAAAGCGACGAAGCGAATTGTCGAGGAGATGGATGTGCGCAAGAGCGCCGAAGATCCGGAAGCGGCGGCCTTGTCGGGCGGCAACCTGCAGAAATTCATTATTGGCCGCGAACTGGACCGCAAGCCGGCGGTGCTGGTCGTCAACCAGCCGACATGGGGTGTCGACGCGGGTGCCGCGGCGAAAATCCGCCAGGCGTTAATCGAACTGGCGCGGTCGGGATCGGCTGTGCTTGTTATAAGCCAGGATCTCGACGAGCTCTTCGAGGTCTCCGACGCCATCGCCGTCATGCATAACGGCAAACTTTCAGTGCCGCTGCCGATCGCCGAAGCGACTTATGAGAAGATCGGCCTGTTGATGGGCGGCGCGGAGCCAGGGCATGCGAGCCACGGCGTGGAACTGGGGGCGTCATGATCCGGGTCGAACTGATAAGGCGTCCGCAGCAATCGGCGCTATTTTCCGCGCTATCGCCCTTCATCGCCTTCGCGCTGACGCTGATCGCCGGTGCGATCCTGTTCTGGTTGATCGGCAAGCCGCCGCTGCCGGCGCTTTATTCCTACTTCATCGAACCGCTGACCGAGATTTGGTCGGTCCATGAACTGATCATCAAGGCGACGCCGCTGATCCTGATCGCGGTCGGCCTGTCGGTCTGCTACATTTCCAACAACTGGAACATCGGCGCGGAAGGCCAGTTCATTTTCGGCGGCATCGTCGGATCCCTGCTACCGATTCTTGTGCCGGGCTTCGGCGGCCCGCTGCTGCTGCCGCTGATGATGATCATGGGAATGATCGGCGGTGCCGCCTACGCAGCAATCCCCGCTTTCCTGAAGACGCGGTTCAACACAAACGAGATCCTGACGAGCCTAATGCTCGTCTATGTCGCGCAACTGTTCCTCGATTGGCTGGCGCGCGGCGTGTTCCGCGACCCGAACGGCTCCGGCTTCCCCGGCTCCATTCGCTTTCCTGCCGTAGCTCGGCTGCCGGAGATCGCGCCGTCGCAGGGCGGTGCGCATCTGGGTATCGTCTTCGCTATTGTCGCAGCGCTTGTCGTCTGGTTCATGCTGCGTTCGACCTTGAAGGGTTTCGAGGTTAGGCTCATCGGCACCAGCCCGAGGGCAGGGCGGTTCGCCGGCTTCAGCGCTTCAAAGATGGCCTTCTTCGCCTTTTTAACCTCCGGCGCGCTGGCCGGTCTTGCCGGGATCACCGAGGTCTCCGGCGCGATTGGCCAACTGCGCGAGACTATCTCGCCCGGCTACGGCTTCACCGCAATCATCGTCGCTTTCCTGGGGAGGCTGAACCCGATCGGCATCGTCGCCGCCGGATTGGTTCTGGCGCTGACATATCTCGGCGGCGAGGCGGCACAGATTTCGCTCGGCGTTTCCGACAAGGTCGCCCGCGTCTTCCAGGGGATGCTGCTGTTCTTCGTGCTCGGCTGCGACACGCTCATTCACTACCGCATCCGGCTCGTCCGGCGCGCAATCGCCTCGGCGCTGGAGAAATCGTGATGGAGATCGCCCAGAACATCCTGCTGACCATCGCGACCGCCGCGACACCGCTGCTGATCGCGGCAATCGGCGAACTGATCGTCGAACGCTCTGGCGTGCTCAATCTGGGCGTCGAGGGCATGATGGTGATCGGCGCGGTCTGTGGTTTCGCTGCGGCGATCCTAACGGGCAATGCCTGGATCGGCGTTGCCGCCGGCATCGCGGGCGGCGCATTGCTCTCGCTCCTGTTCGGCTTCCTGACGCTGAGCCTCGCCACCAATCAGGTAGCGACCGGCCTGTCGCTGACGCTACTCGGCATCGGACTGTCCGGCCTGATCGGCGAGGGGTTCGTCGGCAAGGCGGGCGTGCGCCTGCCGACCCTCGACATTCCGGTACTAACGGACATTCCGCTCGTCGGACGGCTGATCTTCGGGCAGGACCCGATCTTCTACATGTCGATCGCGCTGACCGCGGGCGTCATGTGGTTTCTCTTTCGGACCAGAGCCGGGCTGACGTTGCGCTCGATTGGCGACAACCACAAATCTGCGCATGCGCTAGGCATACCGGTGATCCGCTACCGCTATCTGGCTGTGATGTTCGGCGGCGCATGCGCCGGCCTTGCCGGGGCGCATCTGTCTATCGTCTACACGCCGCAATGGGTTGAGAACATGACCGCCGGCCGCGGATGGATCGCGCTCGCTCTGGTGGTTTTCGGCTCTTGGCGCCCTTGGCGCGTGCTGGCGGGCGCCTATCTTTTCGGCGCGGTAACAATCGGTCAGTTACACGCGCAGGCGCTCGGCTTTGGCATTCCCTCGCAACTTCTGTCGTCGTTGCCCTATCTGGCGACGATCGTGGTTCTCGTACTCATCTCCCGCGATCGGCGTCTTACGACGATGAACACGCCCGCATCGCTGGGACAACCCTTCGTGCCGGATCGCTAGAAACAGACGGGACAGACGGCATGGAATCCAGCGGAGGAAAATCCTCCGCGTCAATCAAATGGAGGTAAGTCTATGAAAAAGCTCGTATTGGGTCTCGCGTCTGCGCTGGCGATCATGGTCGCCACGAGCGCGTCCGCCCAGGATAAATATAAGGCCTGCTTCATCTATCTCGGTCCCAAGACCGACGGTGGCTGGACGCAGGCGCATGATATCGGCCGTCAATATGTCGAGGAAAAGCTCGGCGACAAGGTGGAGACGGCCTATCTGGAAAATGTTCCGGAAGGCCCAGATTCGCAGCGTGCAATAGAGCGTTTCGCACGCTCTGGTTGCGGCATCATCTTCACGACATCCTTCGGCTATATGGACCCGACACTTGCTGTCGCCGAAAAATTCCCGGATGTGAAGTTCGAGCATGCAACCGGCTTTAAGACCGCGCCGAACGTCACCACCTACAATTCGCGCTTCTACCAAGGCCGCTACATCATCGGCAAAATCGCCGGCAAGATGTCGAAGACCGGCGTCGCCGGCTACATCGCTTCCTTCCCGATCCCGGAAGTGGTGATGGGCATCAACGGCTTCTTGCTCGGCGCGCGTTCGGTCAATCCGGACTTCAAGCTAAAGGTGGTCTGGGTCAACACTTGGCATGACGCCGGCAAGGAAGCCGACGCCGCCAAGGCGCTGATCGACCAGGGCGTCGACATCATCACGCAGCACACCGACTCGGCCGCGCCGATGCAGATCGCGGAGGAGCGCGGCATCCACGCATTCGGTCAAGCGTTCGACCAGATCGAGGCCGGCCCGAATGCGCAGCTGACCGCGATCATGGACACCTGGGGGCCTTATTACGTCAAGAAAATCCAGGCGGCGATGGACGGCACCTGGAAGGGGGGCGAGCAGAGCTGGGACGGCCTTGCAGAAGGTATTCTAGCGATGGCGCCCTACACCAATATGCCGGACGACGTTAAGGCGATGGCCGAGGACACCGAAGCCAAGATCGAGTCGGGTGAACTGCATCCCTTCACCGGACCAGTCAACAAGCAGGACGGTACCGTCTGGCTGAAGGAGGGTGAGGTGTCCGACGACGGGACGCTTCTCGGCATGGACTTCTATGTCGAAGGCGTCGACGACAAGCTGCCGCAGTAAGAGCCCGCGTTATGTGACAACGGAGAGGCGCCTTTCGGGGCGCCTTTTTTCATTCCGCGGCGATCAGCGCATTGCCTGCATGGTGCCGACTTTGGTCCACGGCGCTTTTCAGCGCTCGCAGGAACGGCAAGGCAAGAACGAATGGTGCAATCGGCAGACTCACCGCCATCAGACCGAGGATGAGGAACGGTGCGCAATATAGGAATGCGAGTATCGATTTCTCATAGGGCTGGAACCCTGTTGTGGCTCCGCGGGCCCCGTTAAAGGCGAGGGCCGGAGCGAGAAGGAACAGGTCGTAGCTCAACACGAAGGGGGTCGCGAGCAGCGCCCCGGACAACAGCACGACGGCGCGGGTATCGTATGTGATAGCGTCCTTGCGGAACCAGGCCCAGGTGACTGCCGCAGCAACCAAGACCGACACGACGGACTGGAGGACCACCGCTGTAGAGTGCCCCGTGCCGACCAGGCGAAGCATCGCGTAGACGGAGAGCATCTTGTTACGGTCGACGACGCCGTCGCGCAATGTCGCCATCGCATCGCCGCCCTGTTGCAAGAAAAGCGCCCAGATTTCGGCCCCGAACAAGACTGCAGAAAAGGCAGCGGCCAGTACCGCCGTCGCGCCGGCAGATAGGATTGTTCGCCAGTTTCCACCCGCGATCAACGCCAGTGGGATCACTAGGCCAAGTTGGGGCTTGAAGGTCATCAGGCCAAAAAGAATACCAGCAAGGACGGGCCTCGTGCGCAGCAATACGAGGCCGCCGCCGAACAGCGCTGCTGACAGGAAAGCATTCTGGCCATGGGCTACGGTCAGGAAGGTCGCCGGAAAGGCGAGCGCCAGCACGAGGACTTCGATCCGCCGTCCGGCGATTTGTGTCAACGCCCAGAGCGCCGCAGCGAAGCTGACTGCCAGCCACGTGGCGAGAGCCGGGTAGTAGGGCAACGCGCCAAAAGGCAGCATATAAGCGAGATAATGCGGCGGATAATAGAAGGCGTAAACATTGCCGTCGCCGAAGATAGCGTCTTGTGCAGCGGCGAAACGTGCCATGAGATAGGGTGTTTCCGGATGACCGGCCAACGCTTCGCGCGCCGCCACCCAGAAGCTGACGAAGTCGGCCCCGAAGGGCGAGCCATTTGGAAGGACGCCTCCATGGCTGAACAGAACATACGCGATAGAGACCACGGTAGTCGCCATGATCACCAGCGGATAGACGAGCATCCGGTCTTTTTCCAACCAGTCGCCCATCCGTATCGAGTTCAAGATCCGCGCCATGTCCGCTCCGTTCGACGGAGCGGCATTCTAAGCGGACGGCTTTTAGACGAGGTTAATCGTCTCAGGCCGCCGTCTGTACGTTACCCTTTCCAGTACCATGTTTGCCCGCGGCCTCGAACAGGCGATGCTGCTCTTTAGCCCAAGCCTGGATATCGTAGTGGCGCAGCGTGGCGCGCAAGGCCTGCATGCGGCCCTTCCGGTCTTCGGGTTCCATGTCGAGCGCCATGTCGATCGTCGTATCCATCGACTTGTGCGAGAACGGATTGGTGATGACCGACGCCGACATCTCGACGGCTGCGCCGGCGAATTCCGACAGAACCAATACGCCATCCTCGTCGGTGCGTGCGGCGACATACTCCTTGGCGACGATGTTCATGCCGTCGGCGAGCGGAGTGATCCAGCAGATATCCGCCGCGCGATAATAGGCTACTAGTTCGCGGAACGGGACCGCCGTGGAGATCAGTGAAATGGGCTGCCATTCGAGCGAGCCAAACCGACCATTGATGCGGCCGACGATCTGCTCGACTTCGCCCTGGATTTGTTCGTAGACGGCCATGTTCCGGTTGGCGCTTACGGAGACATGCATCAACCGCACCTTGCCGCGGAGGTCCTTGCGGCGTTCCAGCAAGCGCTCATAGGTCAGCAACTGTTCGATGCCGCCCTTTGTGTAGTCGGTCCGCGATACCGACAAGATCAGTTTCGTGTCGTCGCCGATCTCCTGCTTGATGGTTGCGGTCTTGTCCAATGTCTCGCTCGCGTCGGAACGTTCGCTGATGAAGTCGACGTCGACGCCCACCGGGCAGGCGGAAACAAGGATATCGCGATCCTCATAAGTGATAGATGTCGGCACGGAGCGCTCGACCAGCGCGGTGCCGTCATTGATCAATTCGTCCGCCACCTTTTCGCGCTTCGTCACGTCGACATCGTAAAGCGAGCGCGCGACCTGCACGAAATTCGCCGAATAGCGCGGGATGTGGAAGCCGACGACATCGCAGGCGAGCAGGCTGCCGACGATTTCCTTGCGCCAAGGCAGGACGTTGAAGATGTCCGGCGCCGGGAAGGGCGTGTGGTGGAAGAAGGATATGCGCACATCGGGGCGCAACTGGCGCAGATAGCCTGGGACGAGCCAGAGATTGTAGTCATGGATCCAGACGACGGCGCCTTCCGCAGCCTCGGCGGCGGCAGCCTCGGCGAAGGCCCAATTGACTTCCCTGAAGGTCGGCCAATCGACCGGGTCGTAATTGTACTTCTCCTTGAAGGAGTGGAGGATCGGCCAGAAGGCCTCCTTCGAGGTGACGTGGTAGAAGCTGGAAACCTGCTGCGCGGTCAGCGGCAGACGCGAAACCGTGTAGTCGCCATACTGGTCGCTGATCTCGATCGTCCGCTCGAAAGTCGGATTGCTCGGGTCCTCGGCCTCTTTCCAGGCGATCCACGCCCCCTTGTCGACATGACCGAAGAAGCTTTTCAGGGTCGGGACGATGCCGTTCGGGCTCTTGTTCTCGCGAAAGACGGTCTTCCCGTTCTCCACCACCTCCTCATAGGGCTGACGGTGATAAACGATAACCAGTTCGGAGGGCATGTCTTATCCTTTCGGTGTCGGGTGCAGGTCTAGTGCGGCAACGGCTTGCAGGATGCCGGCGGCGCCGATTTCGGTTGCGGTGAAAACGTGGTCGAGATGCGAAACGCGATCGAGCAGGGCGGCTTCCGCGCCGCCGACGGCCACGGCCTGGATGCCGGATTCCAGCATTGACAGGTCGTTCAGCGTGTCGCCTGCCGCGAGCACGCGCGGCTCTTCGATGCCGAGATGGGCGACGAGCCGTTTCAGCGACGGCCCCTTGCTGACGCCTTTTGGCAGGACATCGAAGAAACGGTTGTCGGAGACCAGATGGTCGAGGCCGAGCGCCGCGACCTTGTCTTCCGCGCCCGGACGATAATCATCGGCGGCGAGGTCATAACTGACGCGGTAACGGAAAGGGGTGCGCTGCAGGGTGAGACCGGGATGGCCGTGCAGCGCCTCGCGCACCGCGTCGCCCTTGTCGCCCCAACGCTGCGAGATATCCTCTTCCAGCGCTCCGATGGGGGCAATGGAGCCGCCGTCACGGACTTCCGCGATGGTGGTGCCGACATCGCCGATCACATAGTCCGGCCACGGCACGTTTGTCCCGTCGCAAATATCCGCGATGAATTCGGGATCGCGGCCGGTCACGAAGATCAGGCCGATGGTCGCGCGGTTTTCCTCGATCCAGTCATAGAGGGCGGCGCGGTTCTCGTCGGTGCCGCCGAGAAATGTGCCGTCGAGATCGGTTGCAAGCACGAAATCGCGCTCGCGGAGCGGGGGATAGCCGATGGCGCTCATCTCGTTCATGCGAACACTCCCGCAAAATCCTCGATGGCCGTGCGGCCGGATGGGTGGTCGATGACGATATCCAGCGCCTTGGGCTCGCCCATGATCGGCTGCGACCAGAGATGGGCGAAGGTGGCGCGCAGATCGGCACCGCCATGCAAGATTTGCCAGACCGCCTCGCAGATCGGCATGGCGACATCCATTCGGCGGGCAAGGTCGGTCACCGAGACAGAGTTGACCTCGCCCTCGACGACGACCGGACGGCCCTCGAAACAGTTCTCGCGGGCCATGCCCTGGCCGAGCTGGATGCCCAGAGACATGTTGCGCGACGTGCGGCTGGAGCAGGTCAGCGTCAGATCGCCGGCACCCGAAAGCCCGGTGATTGTCTCGCGCCGTCCGCCGAGTGCTTCGGCGAGCGCCTTCATCTCGTCCATGCCGCGTGCGATCAGCGCCGCGCGCGTATTCTCCGCAAAGCCGGCGCCGGTCATCATGCCGCAAGCAATCGCGATGACGTTCTTGACCGCACCGCCGATCTCGACGCCGGTCAGGTCGTCGGAAATATAGGGACGGAAGGTCTCTGAGCTGAGCGACAGCGCAAAACGCGCCGCCGCACTCTCAGAGGGGCTCAACCGGTCCTCATGGGTGAAGTCGAAGGCGACCGTCACGGCAGTCGGATAGGCCTTCGCGGTCTCATGGGCAAAGGTCGGGCCGGAAATCGCGCCGACCGGATGGCCGGGCATTTCGGCACCGGCGACATTGGCAAGCAGGCGTCCGGTGCCTGCCTCGATGCCCTTGGCGCAGAGTGCGATCGCGGTCTTTTCCTCAAGATGCTCCGCGACTGCACGGCTTATGTCGCGCACCGTGTGCGACGGCGTCACGAGCATGACCGCCTCCGCTCCGACAAGCGCCTCGCCGAGATCGGTTGTCGCCTTCATACCGGCGGGAAGGTCGATATCCGGGAGATAGCGGTTGTTGCGGTTTTCCTCGTTGAGGGAGCGCACGACTTCCGGGTCGCGGCCCCATATCGTCACCTCGCGGCCTGCACGCCGGGCGACGGCGGCGAGCGCCGTTCCCCATGCGCCGGCGCCGATGACGGCGATGCGGGAATATGGACGTGTCTTTGCGATGACAGATTGCCTGTCGACGAGGGGTGCGGTCATTTTAGCTTCCGGTCGTGTTGGACTTCTACCCGGACAACGAATGGCGCTGTCCGGAGCGAAATTTGATGACGGTTATCCGGGGGGACGGGAGGCTGGAACGCTTCCCGAAAGACGCGGCCCGCGAGGGCGCTGATAGTAACCCGATGAATTTGTGCAGCGCACATTCATGTCCTTAATGATAGGTATCTCTCACGCAAAATCAACTGCTTAGCTGTTCAATTCCCTTGCGCAGCGCAGCAAATTCCTTGGAACCCCTTGAATTCGCACGCCCGTTTCGATTCATGAAAATCGTGACAATGGTCACCGGGATGACGTTTGAAAGGCGGTTTGGTTCCGAAAGACGGGCGATCACGATTCGATTTGCGAACCAGCGTACCGCCCGATCCCATGAGGGCTCCGCGCTTCGAGGACATCGTCCAGCGAGAGCACGCGACGAACACTGTTTCACGCCGTTCCCGAAAGAGGATCATTCCGGATGACCACCTTTCGGCATTCGCGTTTTACGCATCTTGATGTCAGTCAATGCGGCGTTTCTCGTCGGATGGTTGTGTCATTTCATCATGTGAAGAATTGGAGGGACCCCATCGATGACCGATTCCGAGACTGTAATCTGGCTTGAAGATGCGAGCCGGAAGGACGTGCCGCGGGTTGGCGGCAAGAACGCGTCGCTTGGCGAAATGCTCAATGAGCTCGGATCGAAAGGCATCGCCGTTCCGACCGGTTTCGCGACGACATCGAAAGCCTATTGGGACTTCCTCGAGGCCAACGATCTCAAGTCCGGCATCGCCGACGCCATGCGGGATTACGAGGAAGGTCATGTCACCCTCACCGAGACGGGCGCCGCCGTCCGCAAGATGATCCTGCGCGGAAAATGGCCGGACGCTCTTGCGAACGAAATCGGCGAATTCTACCGCAACATGTCGAAGAAGGTCGGCAAGCAGGATGTCGATGTCGCCGTGCGCTCGTCGGCAACCGCCGAGGATCTGCCGGACGCCAGCTTCGCTGGCCAGCAGGAAACCTATCTGAACGTCAAGGGCGAGCGCGAATTGCTCGAGTCCTGCAAGCGGTGTTTCGCCTCGCTGTTTACCGACCGTGCGATCAGCTACCGGCAGGTCAAGGGCTTCGATCACCTGCAGGTGGCGCTGTCGATCGGCGTGCAGCAGATGGTGCGTTCGGACAAGGGCGGCTCGGGCGTGATGTTCTCCATCGATACCGAAACGGGCTTCGACAAGGTGGTCGTTATCAACGCGGCCTGGGGCCTCGGTGAGAATGTCGTCCAGGGCGCGGTCGACCCGGACGAGTTCGTCATCTTCAAACCACTGCTCGAAGGCAGAACGTTCAAGCCAATTGTCGAGAAGAAGGTCGGTGCCAAGCGCATCAAGATGATTTATGCCTCGGGCGCGGAGAAGACCAGGAACGTGCCGACCTCCAAGGCCGAGCGCGCCGCCTATGTTCTCGACGACGAAGAAATCCTGACGCTGGCGCGCTGGGCGACGATCATCGAGAAGCACTATGGCTGCCCGATGGATATGGAGTGGGCGAAGGACGGCGAGACGGGCGATCTCTTCATCGTCCAGGCGCGTCCCGAAACCGTGCAGGCGCGCCGTGACCAGACCTCTTTCAAATCCTACACGATCAAGTCGAAGGGCAAGCTCCTGACCAAGGGGCTTTCCATCGGTGGTTCCCTCGTCACCGGTCGGCTATGCCTGATCGAGGACGTGAAGGACATCGACAAGTTCATCGACGGATCGATCCTCGTGACCGGCACGACCGACCCCGACTGGGTGCCGATCATGAAACGTGCGGCCGGCATCATCACCGATCACGGGGGCCGTACCTCACATGCGGCCATCGTCAGCCGCGAACTAGGCGTCCCCGCGGTCGTCGGCACCGGCGAGGCAACGCATGTGCTGCACAGCGAGCAAGACGTGACGCTCTCCTGTGCGGAGGGTGACGAAGGCTTCGTCTATGAGGGCTTCGCCGATTACGAGGAGAAGACGGAATCACTGTCCGACATCCCGCCAACCGATACCCGCGTCATGCTCAATCTCGCCAATCCCGGCTCGGCGTTCCGCTGGTGGCAAATCCCGTCCGACGGCGTTGGCCTGGCCCGCATGGAGTTCGTCATCAACAACCAGATCCAGGTCCACCCGATGGCGCTGATCCATTTCGATCAGGTACATGACGAGGAGGTGCGCGCCGAGATCGAGGAACTTACGCGCGATTATGACGACAAATCGGAGTATTTCGTCGACCGACTGGCGCGCGGATTGGCGCGGATCGCGGCGACGGTCTATCCGAAGCCGGTCATCGTGCGAATGAGCGACTTCAAGACCAACGAATATGCGGGTCTGCTCGGCGGCTCGGGTTTCGAGCCGAATGAGGAAAATCCGATGATCGGGTTCCGAGGCGCGTCCCGCTATTATTCCGAGGCCTACAAACCCGGCTTCGCGCTGGAATGCCAGGCCATGGCGCGCCTGCGCAACGAGATGGGTTTCGACAATGTCATCATGATGATTCCGTTCTGCCGTTCCGTCGGCGAGGCCGACAAGGTGCTCGCTGTGATGGCTGAGAACGGCCTGACACGCGGCGAAAACGGGCTGCATGTCTATGTGATGTGCGAGATCCCGTCGAACGTCATCCTGGCGAAGGAATTTGCGACCCGCTTCGACGGCTTCTCGATCGGCTCCAACGACCTGACGCAGCTGACACTCGGCGTAGACCGCGATTCCGACCGGCTGTCGGGCCTTTTCGACGAACAGGACGAGGCGGTCAAATGGATGATCTCCAGCGTGATCCGCGAGGCCCATACGGCCGGCGCGAAGGTCGGCCTGTGCGGTCAGGCGCCGAGCGACCATCCGGAATTCGCGCAGTTCCTCGTCGATTGTGGCATCGACTCGATCTCGGTGACGCCTGACAGCTTTATCGCGGTGAAGAAGCAGGTCGCGGCGGCCGAAGCGGCCCGAAAGAAAGGTACCGCTTGACCATCCGGCGGGTGACGTCAGCCCGGTCGGTCTGATACACAAACGGAAAAACGGGCCGGTACGCCGGCCCGATTCATGTCACGCACCGACACGGCAGAGACCATGGAACGCATTCTTACGATTGCCCTCAATCCCGCCATCGATGTCAGCTGCGACGCGGAACATGTGCGTCCGACGCTGAAGACGAGGACCGTCAACCAGAAGCATTTCGCCGGCGGCGGCGGCGCCAATGTCGCGCGCGTCATCGCGGAACTCGGCGGGCGGGCCGAACTCGTCTATCTCTCGGGCGGCACGACCGGCGAACTCTATGACGGATTGCTCGCCCAATACGATATCGGCCGTCATCGCGTGCCTATCGCAGGCGACAACCGCATCGCACTGATGGTGCATGAGCTGAGCACCAATTTCGAATACCGCTTCGTGCCGGAAGGTCCGACGGTCGATCCGAGAGAGATAGAACCGGTTCACGAGTTCATCGAGACATTCGAGGGCGATTACATCATCGCCAGCGGCAGCCTGCCGAATGGCGCGCCTGCCGATACCTATCGGCGCATGGCCGCTGTTGCGCAGAAGAAGGGCATCCGTTTCGTGCTCGACACATCAGGCGAGGCGCTGCGCGAGACGGTCGACCACGCGAAGATCTTTCTGCTCAAGCCGTCGATAAGCGAAATGGAAAAGCTCGTCGGCGACCGGCTTGACGAGAAAAGCGCCAGCGCTGCGGCCATCGAACTGGTCAAGCGGGGCGCGGCGGAGAACATCGCCGTGTCGATGGGCAAGGGCGGCGCGTTCCTCGCCAATGCCGAGGGCGTCGTGCGGATGCGGTCGATCCATGTCCGAGAGGCATCGGCGGTCGGGGCGGGCGACAGTTTCGTCGCCGGCATGGTGTGGTGGCTCACGCAGGGGCACACGATCCACGAGGCGTTCCGCTTTGGCATCGCGGCCGGGTCTGCTGCGGTTATGACGCCGGGCACCGAGTTGTGCCGCAGGCACGATGTCCTCGCGCTCTACGAGAACGGCGTCACCCGCGTGCACGGCTGAGCGGCAGAGGCCGTTTCACATCGGGAAGGCGTCGGATGTCGCGACCGCAGCGCCGCGCAGGCCGGCGTCATTCGCGAGGATGGCATAGACCGGGATCGAGGCCAGATGGGCGGACATCTCGCCCTTGTTGCGCCAAGTCTCGCGAAAACGGTCATTATCCAGATATTTCAAAATCTTCGGCGTGATACCTCGACCAATATATACACCGCCGCGGGCATCGTGCTGAAGCGCCATGTCGCCGGCCAGGCGCGCCAGAATCGATACGAAACAATCGAGCGTATCGCTCGCAAGCTGATCCTCATCCCTGATCGCCAGGTCGATGATGTCGCGCGCCCCGAGCTTCGGCTCCGGCATGCCCTCAATATCCGCCAGTGCGGCGTGGAGCGCCTCGATGCCGCGCCCGGACAGGATCGACTGGATCGGCGCGTAGCCGAAATTGCCGGCGACCTTCTTCAGGATCACCATTTCACGGTCGTTCGACGCCGCGAAGGCGGCGTGTCCGGCATGGCCCGCAATCGATATCCGCTTGCCGAACGCCTCGATCAGCATGGCCGAACCGAATTCACCGCCCGTGCCGAGCACGATCATCGGAGCGCCGTCCACGGGCTCTCCGGGATTGATCTGGCAGCGATCATGCGCGATGAGATAGGGCAGGCTATGCGCCAGCGCCTCGAAATTGTTGACGAAATGGACCCTGTCAGCGCCGCATGCCGCTTTGACCTCATCGGCGGAAAAGGACCAGGACGAGTTTTCAACGCCCATGCGATCTCCGGTGACGGGATCGGCAATCGCAAATCCGGCGATATCGGGATTGTCAGGAATGGACTCCAGATAATTCGCGACGGCTTCGGGAAGAGACGCAAACATCGCGGTCTGGAATACGGCGAAATGCGAGACCGACAATTCGTCGATGTCGCAGATCGCAAAACGGGCATGCGTACCGCCGATATCGCCGATGATCGCAGTGCGTTTGCTTGCTTGCATGAGAACCGGTTCCTTCTCCCTCGGCGCGTTTCCATCAGGCGCAACGGTCCACGAGACTGCGAACAGCCAACCCGGGGTAAATCTTCGAAGCAGTGATGCGTTTCGCGACAGTTTCACGATATCGCGGCCGAATGCCTTGACCCCCATCAATGCGATGGATCGACGATAAATTGCCCGAAGGGACGCGGCCCGATTATCAGCCAGCCATGAGCCGGTTGAGATCCGAGCGCATCAAGAGCGCATGCGTGAAGCCGCCGAAGAGGCGCTCGCGTAAACGGCTGTGTCCATAAGCACCCGTGACGACCAGGTCCGATTTCTCTTCATCCAATGCCTCGATGAAAGTTTCCGGCTTATCATCTTCCTCGATGATCCGCGCATCCGCATCGACACCATGGCGCAGCAGGAAGCGGACGACATCCATGGGACCGGAATTGTCAGCGCCGTGCCGATGATCGCCGATCGCAAGCACAAGGACCGATTTTGCCAGAACGAGGAAGGGCAATGCGAATGTAATGGCGCGACGCGCCTGTGGCGTATCCTTCCAGCCGATCACCGCGCGGGCAGGGTGCCGAAATACCTTGTCTTCCCCGACAAAAATGACCGGTCGGCCAGCATTGCAGACAAGTTCTCCCGGGTCGGCCGAGCGATAGTTGTCCCCAGGCGCTGCGCCATGCGGCGTGCCCGAAACGATAAGATCGGCGGCGCGCGCATGCAAAAGAAGTGCTTTGGTGGGCAAATCCTGCGATTGCCGCCAGGCCGAATTCGGCCCGTCGCCGGCAATGGCGAAGAAACAGCGCCGTAACTGTTCAAAGCGCCGGACATTCATCGCACCGGCTTCGCTTCGGAACAGTTCATCGGTTGCAATGCCCATTTCACTGACATGCATTGCGCGCAGAGCCGATGCCGCGAACCCAACCAGATAAGCGTCGAGCTCACCGGCGAGATCGGTCGCATAGTGTAGCCTTCCATCCGAATTCCCATCGAATTCGATATGCGCCAGAATGCTCTTGTAAGACATCATGGTCTCCAGAACGCGCTTGAATTTCCGGCGAAAATTCTCGCGCACTACGATCCGCGAGCATTGACGCTGGTCAATCCTCACCAACGGCGCGAGATATTTGATCCGACTTCATGCGTTTGACATTCCAATCGCACAATGGTGTCGTTCGGCAGATCAAGAGGCGGGCAACTTGCGATGAACGATGCAGTCTTCTCCCCCGGAAGTTGCTGGAAGTGTGACCAGTGCGCCATCAATCACCGTTCGATATGTCGTGGCGCTTCCGAGGAGGCGCTGCGCGAACTCGGTCGGCTCTCGCATCTCAGACGTTTCGAGAAAGGTCAGGTCATCATCGCCCAGGGCGACGAAGCCGACCTGGTTGGCAATGTCATAAGCGGAATCGTCAAACTGACGAACATGTCCATGGGCGGCCATCAGAATATCGTCGGCTTGCTTTTTCCTTCGGATTTCTTCGGTCGCGCCTATGCGGATTTAGCGCGCTTTTCCTATGAAGCCGCGACGGACGTAACCCTGTGCTGCATGAGCCGTCATGCTTTCGAGAACTTCCTGGGCCGACATCCGGACATGGAGCATGAAATACTCCTGTCGACGCTCGATGAACTTGATGCTACGCGTGAATGGGCTGCGATGAATTCGAGCCACACGACGATGCAGCGCGTCGCGACGTTTTTCTTCATCCTGTCGCGGCGGTCCGACCATGTTTTCTGCGATGCACAGAAGCGCCACCGGATGACGAATCCTGTGATCGCTCTGCCCATCGGACGCCGCGACATCGCCGCCTATCTCGGCACGACGCCGGAAACGCTGAGCCGCAACATCCAGACCCTCGTGCGCAAGCATGTCATTCGACCGATCGACACGAACCACTTCGAGCTGACCGACACAAAGGGGTTGATCGAACACTCCGGCGAGACCCGAGAAGACCTCGTCTCCATGTCCCGCGCGGACAGACCGAATGAAGGCTTCACGGATCAGGCTTGATGCCGCAGCCGCATGACGATGGCCGCCAATTCGCGCAGAACGACCGGCACGAGGCTGAAGCCGAGCGTTGCCAACCAGGCATCCAGGGGCAGCGGAGCCAGACTCAGTACTTGCGACAGCGTCGGCTGGACTGCCGCGACAGCGAGAATGCCGGTACACAGCGCAATAGCGCCCCAGACATAGGCGTTACGCGTCACCTGGCTGGAGAAGAGCTTATCGCGCCAGTTGCGCATATTGAAAACGTGCCAGAGCTGCGCGAGCGCCAGCGTGTAGAAACACATTGATGTCACCGCGTCGCCATTGAGGCTCAGCTCATGGACCGCTGCGAACAGCGCCAGCAACGTCACCAGGGCGATGACGACGCCATGTACGACAATCGCGATCCACTGAGTGCGCGCCAGGATCGGCTCGGATGGCGGACGGGGCGGGCGAGACAGGACGTTGCGATCAGCTTCTACCGTTCCGAGCGCAAAAGCCGGAAAAACATCGGTGACGAGGTTCAGGAACAGAATCTGCAGCGGCAGGAGCGGCAATGGGAGGCCGCTCATCACGGCGATACCGACGATCAGGATCTCACTCAGATTGCAGGACAAGAGATAGGTCGAGAAGCGCCGGATATTGGTATAGATCAGCCGCCCCTCGCGGACCGCGTGTATAATAGTCGAAAAGGCGTCGTCGCGCAGGACGAGGTCCGCCGCCTCGCGAGCGACCTGCGTGCCGCGTAGGCCCATGGCGATGCCGACATCGGCCTTGCGCAGTGCAGGGGCGTCATTGACGCCGTCGCCGGTCATGGCGACAACTTCTCCGGCCTCCTGATGAAGGCGGATCAGAGCGAGTTTCTGTTCCGGATCCACGCGCGCGAAGACATGGGTCTTGCAAACCCGCTCGCGGTCCTCCTCGCTCATCTCGTCAAAAGACTTCAAGTCTCCGCCCACGACGACATCCTGACCGTCCTCCGAAAGGCCGACCGCGTTTGCGATGTGCTGCGCCGTCGCCGCGTGGTCCCCCGTCACCATGACCACTGATATTCCGGCCCGTCTCGCGTCGGCGATTGCCACAGAAATGTCGGATCGCGGCGGATCCTGGAAGGCCATAACACCGTAAAGCGTCAAGCCCTCGTAGACAGAGGCATCGAGCGTATCGACCTCCTTTCCGGCGATCGCAAGCAGCCGCAAGCCTTGCAGCGCCATCACCTCGCAGACCGTTGACCAATGGCGATGTTGCTCGCGGTCGAAGAGCCGAGTGCCGGCTCCATTGGCGACATTGACGATCTTGTCGAGAACAGCTTCCGGCGCACCCTTTACGGCTACGAGAAATTTCGTTCCGTCCTCATGCACGGTCGCCATCATGCGGGTATGGGTGTCGAAGGCATATTCGATGACCTCCGGATGATTTTCCAACAATACGTCGCGGAAAATTCCGCCGGCCGCCGCGGCCTCAAGTAGCGCAACCTCCATCGGATCTCCCGCCGGGAGCGCGCCGTTGCCGCCGAGCGAGGCATTGTTGCAGAGCGCCGCATTGCGCAAGACGAGGCCGGTGTCGCCGCCGAGGTCAGGCCGGATTGGTTTGCCATCAAGGATGAAGATTCGGTCGTTGCGGTCGAATGTCATTTCTCCTGACGCCGTGACCACACGGTCGACCGACATGCGGTTTTCCGTCAGCGTGCCGGTCTTATCAGTCAGGATTATCGTCGTGGCGCCGAGCGTCTCGACCGCAGACAATTGCTCTATCAGCGCATTGTGACGGGCCATGCGGAGCATGCCGCGCGCCAGCGCCAATGTCGCAACGATTGGCAGACCCTCGGGGATGGCGGCCACCGCGAGCGCCACCGCGGATTCGATCATCAAGGTCAAGTCTTCGCCGGCAATGATACCGGTCGTCGCGACGATGGCCGTGATCCCCAGCGTCAGCCAGATCAGGTGACGGCTGAGACTGGAGAGTTGCCGTTCGAGCGGCGAACGTTCCGGCTCGGCTTCGTCGACCAATCGGGTGATCCGGCCAAGCTCTGTATTCATGCCTGTGCCGGTGATCACCGCTTCGCCGGTGCCGCCGGTCACCGCGCAACCTTTGAACAGCATCGAGGTCCGTTCGGCCAGGATCGTGTCCTCCGGCACAGCTGCGGTCGTCTTTCCGACCGGAAGGGATTCGCCGGTGAGGGCCGATTCGTCGGCCGACAGATTGGCCGACGAAATCACCCGCATGTCGGCAGCGATCACGTCGCCCGCGTCTATGATAGCGATATCGCCAGGCACGAGTTTCTCGGCCGGAACCGTGTGTATTGTCCCGTCACGACGTACCAGGGCCGACCGTCCAGTCAGTTCGCGCAAAGCCTCCATCGAGCGGACCGCCTGCAGCTCCGTCGTAAACCCGATCGCCGCATTGATGAGCAGGACCGCGACAATTGCAAAAAATTCGATGGTCTCGCCGAACAATATCGCCAGGATAGCGGCCGCGATTAGCAGATAAACGATCGGGCTGCGGAACTGGTCGATCAGCAGCACAAGTTCGCTTTTACGCTGCTTTTGGCGCAGGGCATTCGGGCCGTGAAGGGCAAGGCGGCGGGCGGCTTCCTCGTTGGTCAAACCCAGAATGGCGTTAACGCCGACGGTAGATAGGACATCGTCCGGCGCCATCGAATATGGCTTTTCCGGGATCCGGATATACTTGGCCCCGGCGGCGATGTCGGAAACTATCGGCAATGCGCGGTTGCCTCGTTTGTATCGCTTGCAATCACGGCTTCATTCGTGCCGAGGTCTGCGAAAACCGAAAGGCTTTGTAGACCGGTAGGGGGTTAAACCAATACGCAATCAATGCGCCATGAGGACCGGAAAGCGCTCATTGGCCAGCAGATCGCGTGTCGCGCCGCCGAACAGGAACTCCCGCAGGCGCGAATGACCGTAAGCGCCCGCGACGATGACGTCGGCATCGATATCGGTTGCATGCTGCAAGAGCGCCTCCGCGGCGCTTAACCCGCCGGATGCAAGAACGTCGACCGTGACCTTAGCGCCTTGGCGGGCCAGATAAGCGGCGATGTCGCTCCCCGGTTCCTCGCCCTGATCGAATTCGCCGGCTACGGGATCGACAATGGCGACATGAACGGTTTCCGCCGCGCCCAGCATATCCATCGCGTCATGGACTGCGCTCGCTGCCTCGCGGGTCGAGTTCCAGCCAACAAGAACGCGCTTCGGTTTCAGCGTCGCGGAGGCTTTGCCCGGTACGAAAAGGAAAGGCCGCGCACTCTGATAGACGAAGCCCTCAAGAATCTTGTTCGTCAGCCGCGAATCCTGATCGGGTGAGGGGAAAACCAGCCCGAGATCCGTATAGCGCGCGCGCATGCCGACAATATCGGCGATCTGCCCCTCGTCGCAATAATAGGTCGCCACATCGCCGGAGATCTCCGCCTCTTTCATAAGGGTCTCGATTTCCGACGCCTTTTGCGTTGCAGTGGCGCGCCCCTTCTCGCGTTCCTCCGACCATGTATCCGCTGGAACCGCGCCATAGGCAGTCGCGCTGGCCGGCAGCGCGATCCCGATTACCAGAACGGCGAGGTGGCAAGCATTTTCCCGACTGAGTTCGATGGCGCGCGCGACCGCGTCGGCCGGCTGTTTGCCGCCAGTCACAGTGAAGAGCGTTTTAGGAAACATGAGGGCGCCTTTCCTTCGTTCGACACGGGCCGTGCGGCTCGTCCTGCAATTCCAATCTCACGAAATCATCGCGGTTGTCGACGGACTCCGCCTTGACGTCAATCAATCGGCGGTGGTCTCCGAACGTCGCCTCGATCTATTGAAATCGTTCCGCCAGGTATTGAAGATGTATTTGCCGTGCACCATTTTAAAAATAAGGGCAATCGCCTGATTTGGAAGCCGCCGGCAGCTCGTCCCCACCCCCAACCCTCTGCCGGCGGTTTTCGTTGTCCGGAACCTCCGAGGCCACGAAGCCGGCTTTTCACCCCAATAACAGACTGTCCAACGCTGCCAACATGGTGTAAGTGCGCCCGGGCTGCCCCTATGGTAGAGTAGAACACGAACAATCGCTTTTCAGACTGATACGCATGCCAAAACCGATATCGGAAGTCCGTAAACCGGAAATCGTAGAGGCCGCGTATAACGCCATCCTGAAAAACGGCTTGCCGCTGATTTCCTACGATCTGATCGCGCAGGAAGCCGACATGTCGAGGCAGCTAATTCGGCACTATTTCCCCGATCCCGTCGAACTTATGGTCGCCGTCTGTGATCGCCTTGCGGCCGCCTACCGCGATTGCCTGATGAAGGGCATCCTGAATGCGCAATCGCCGACCCGGCTGAAGACTTTCCTCGACTTCTATTTCGACTTCCTTTCAGACCGGGATCTCGAAAAGCCCCGAGACGACTCGGCCTATGACGCTATGATGGCGCTTGCCTCGACGCATCCATCGATCCGCAAAAACCTCCACGACCAGTACAACCTGCTGCAATACACGATCGCGCATGAGGTGCAGGTCAGTCATCCGCAGCTCAACCAGAAAGCCTGCCTTGAGATAGGCTACCTGTTCGTATCGTTGATGTACGGTCACTGGAAAATGGTCGCCACTCTCGGCTTTTCGCCCGCGCATAATGCAGTGACGCGGGCAGCCGTCGATAGGCTGATCGACTCCTATGTCGAACGGTGGGACGATCCCGATCTCGCGCCTGTGGACGGCATGAATGAAGGCGCGGACGAATAGGCTGCGGTCTAGACTTGCCACGCCTCATGAAGAGCACCAAAAAAAACAGAAGGTGCTCTGTCCCGTTTGCTCCCAAAATTGCGCTGGAAGAGAATTGATAGTTTAACGTTCCGGCCTAGGTCACTGGTCGGAAGTGTTGGCGATTCCATATCGTCACTGGAGTTGCAGCAAGGGGACAAGCTAAGTGAATATCGCCTTTCGTAGGTTTACCTGTCCGACCGCATTTGTGTTTGCTCTCGCCATCGCGGGACCTGCGGGAATAGCAAGGGCGGATGGCAAGCCTCCAGGGATCGAGTTTGAAATCGGCGGTGGTGGCCAAACCGCACCCCGTTACGAAGGCGCATCAGATTATTTAATTAGCCCGTATCCCACGTTTCGGTTGCAACGTTTGACCTTGCCGAACGGCTTCCAGATAGGTGGCGGCGATGGAATGGGGTTGTCGTTCTACCCTTCATTTGGATTTAGGGGAGCGCGCGAGAGCGCTGATGCGCCTGTTCTTAGCGGGCTTCGCGATGTCGATACAGCCGTCGAACTCGGAGCGGGTGTTTCCTATACAACATGGCGCGGCAGGATGTTTGGCGAAGTTCGTCGTGGATTCAGCGGGCATGAAGGTTATGTCGGCGAGATCGGAGCTGACGCTTTCTTCCACCCGGTCGAAAGGCTTACTCTTTCGGGCGGACCGCGCGTGTCATTTGCCGATGCAGAATACATGAGTACATATTTCGGCGTATCCGGCGCCGAAGCAAAGACATCGGGCCTTTCGGCTTTTGACGCAGGCGCGGGCTTCAAGTCGGTTGGAATAGCGACGACTGCTCGCTACGAAATCACAGGCAATTGGGCGATTGAAGGCGAAGCCGCCTATGATCGACTGATAGGTGAGGCAGCTGATTCACCTGTTACTGGCGTTGGCTCACGCGATCAGTTCAGCTTTCGCGTTGGCGCGGTACGAAAATTCAAGCTTGATTTTTGATCGGGCTTGAAGACGCGCATCCGCGAATGTGTGCGGAGTATGCCGATTTTTTTCGGTTTGACCTTCAGGACGGTTAAGTCGGCCTGCCAGAGTTAGTTTCGTGCCGTCTTCTTGTCGCGGAACTCGTCGGCAACGTTGAATACGATGAAGGCTGGGACGGTAACAAGGTCCCGTGCATCGAGCAGGTGATAGACCAAGGATTCCGAAAAGACCTGGCCTCGCGTTTAAATGAATGTCACCTGCAGATGCGGGGTATCTCATTCGTCGTTGCCCATCTATCAACGCAGGTGAACACGCGGCATTCAGCGAAAGGGCGCGATCACGCTTTTTATGCAACCGTAGTTCCGGCGCCTTCTCGGCGACGACCTCTTTCAGATCACGAGCCTAACGGAACTCTTTCGAACAATCGCAAGATAGGCTCTCGCTATACCTTCACGCCGGCACAGTTCGGCATTCGGTGCCCAATAGCGCAAGCTTTCCGGCACGATGCGGATCTTCTCTTCTGCCGAATACTGTTTGTGGGTGGCGCAGCGGATGTCTTTGACAACCTTCTCACCCGGTTCCGACTGTGTCCCGGGTTCCCCTCTCATCTTCACTCCGTGAAGGGCGATGATGAGCCAGTAATTCCTCCTCTATCCGCTAATCCGAAATTGCCTCATTGATACTGCACCCGGACCGGTTAAGCCTTTCGGCCTCAAAGCACCAACGGCGATTCATCGTCGGCGATCAGGGCGCGGAGAAGGCCCTTACGGGTGTTGTCAGTGTGCTGGATAATCGCTTCGCGGGTCGCATTGCTATCGCGTGCGCGGAGCCCGGCGACGATGCGGGCGTGATCGGCCGCCGTTTCCGGGTTCACGTCGCGGATGGTAGCGCCCATGTGGAAGAGGCGGGTCGATTCCTCCAGATAGGAACCGATCAGCGTGGCGAGCCGTGGCACACGCGCGCCTTCGGCAATCGCGGCATGAAAATCATTGTTGGCCTTGATGAAGGCCGCGATCGTCGGCTCCTCGTCCGGCACATACTGCGCATCCGAAAGAGCCTCAATCCGATCAAGTTCCTCTTCGGTGAGTCGGGCGGCCGCGAGTTCGCCGGCTACGCCTTCGAGCGCCTTGCGCACCGTGAAGACGTCGTTGACGCTCTTCACGGTAACCGCGGTCACCCGATAGCCGCGCCGGGGAAACGCCTCGACCAGCCCTTCGAGCGTCAGGCGTGCCAGCGCCTCGCGCACCGGCGTTTTGCTCATCGCGAGCCTTTCAGCCAGTTCCTGCTCGCCGATTTCCGCTCCCGGTCGCAACCGGCAGGTGATGATCTCGGCCCGCAGCAAATCATAGGCCTGCACCGTCAGAGACTTCGACTTTTCCTGCTGCGCGCCGTTCTTGCGAACGCTCGCATTCGTTTCGCTCTTGCCGCGCGCCATTGCCACCCCAGGTTAATTTTGTTTCAGCGCCTTTGCCATACGCGCGAGCGCCTCGGCAAGGGTCTCTCTTGCACATGCAAAATTCAGACGGACCCAGTTTTCTAGGCCGGGGCCAAAATCCGTCCCGCTGCTGACGCCAATACACGCATGTTCCAAAAGCCAGTCCGCGGCCGGCCTGTCCAGTGCATAGCCGGAAAGATCGATCCATCCGAGAAAGCTCGCCTCGGCCGGCAGCATCTTCGCCTTCGGCAGTGTATCGGCAACTAAAGATTGCAGCATGTCGCGGTTTTCCGAAATCGTCGCCCGCACCGCATCCCGCCATTCGCCGCCGTTGCGATAGGCCGCTTCCATGGCGGCAAGGCCGAGGACGTTGACGCTGTCGACGAGGCCCTTCTTCGCGCCCATGAAGGCGTTACGAAGATTGTCGTCGGCGATCACCGCGAAAGCGGCCTTCAGCCCGGCGATATTCCAGGTCTTGCTCGCGGCCATCAGCGTGATCGCCCGCTCCTCGATCGCCTTCGACAGCGAGGCGACCGGAACATGCGCGCGGCCATCGAGAGTCAGGCCGCAATGGATCTCGTCGGAGACCAGCACCAAGTCGTGGCGGATGCAGAGCTCGGCCCGGAACGCCAATTCGTCGCGGCCATAGACACGCCCGGTCGGGTTCTGCGGATTGCAGAGCAGCATCAGTTTAGAGCGGACGGCCGCCTCTTCGAGGGCCGCATGCTCCGATGTCCATCCACCTTTGGGCGATGGCCTCTGCCAGACGGCGGCGGTCTTTAGACCCCACGTGTCCGGCGCGGTCCGCAGCGGCTTGTAGACCGGATATTCCTGCATCACCGTGTCGCCGGGCGAGGTGAAGGCGTTGAGCGCCATGTTGAAGCCCGGCTCCACGCCCGGCAGGAACACCAGCCATTCGGGCTGAATGTGCCAGCCATATTCGGCCGCAAGCGCCGCAACCAGCGCTTCGCGCAGGCTGTCGGTCGCGGCCCCGTAGCCGAGCACGGGATGGGCAAGGCGTTTTTCGATGGCGGCGATGATATCCGGCGCGACCGCGAAATCCATGTCGGCGACCGGCAGCGGAATGACGTCGGGCCCGAAGGCCCGCCATTTGTTGGCATCGCTGCCGCGTCGGTCGACGGAGACGATCGCTGTCATCACAGGCTCCGGATCATGCCGCCATCGGCGCGGATCATCGAACCGTTGATGAAGCTGGCCTGCTCAGAGGCGAGGAAGGCGACGATTGCCGCGAACTCCTCCGGCCGGCCGTAGCGACCCGCGGGGATGGTCTTGCGGGAGGCGTCGCGAACGGCCTCGACGCTCTCGCCGGACTTGGCGGCCTTGCCGGCGTCAAGCTCGGCCACGCGGTCGGTCGCGATCCGGCCGGGCAGCACTATGTTGACGGTGATGCCCTTGTGGGCGACTTCGCCCGCAAGCGTCTTCGACCAGCCGGCCATGGCGCCGCGCACGCCGTTCGACAGCGCCAGATTGGGGATCGGCACCTCGATGCCCGACGAGCCGATGGTGATGACGCGGCCCCAGCCCTTGTCGCTCATCCCGGCGAGGGCAGCATCCGTCAATTCGAACACGGGCGTTGCCATGGCGGCGAAAGCTGCCTGCCAAGCGGCTGCGGACTGGCCACGCGCGGGCCCTGCTTTTGGGCCGCCGCAATTATTGACGAGAATATCGACCGGCTTGTCCACAAGTCGATCCTTCATCGCCGCGACCGATTGCGGGTCTTCGAGATCGAGCGCGACGGCGGTGATCCGCGCGACGATTCCGGGCGACAGGCCCTCGGGCAGGGCGCCGGAGCGGGAGGCGGCGATCACGGTGGCACCTTCCTCGGCGAGAAGGGCGGCGGAGGCCGCACCAAGGCCCCGGCTCGCGCCGATCACCAGCGCGCGTTTTTCGGAAAGCTTGAAATCCATCAGCCGAGTTCCTTCAGTCTTCTTGTCTGTCTTTCGATGAGGCGCTCGACCTCGGCGATCGCGGCCGGCGCCAGTCCGGCGCCGGGCTTGCGCAAGGCCGCGGAGGCAATCGCGCCGCGCTTTGCCAGCGCATATTTGCGCACGGCGAGGCCGAGACCCGGCTGCTGCTCGTAGCGTACCAGCGGCAGATAGGCGTCGAAGATATCCTGCGCCCTGTCCATGTCGCCGGCCTCCGCAAGCGCGACCACATCCGCCATCATTTCCGGATATCCAAAGCCGGTCATGGCGCCATCGGCGCCGCGCGACATCTCTTCCGGCAGGAACACGCCACCATTGCCGCAGAGGATCGAAATCCGGCGGCGGCCATTGCTTTCGGCATCGCGCAGCGCCGAGATTTTGGCAAGGCCCGGCCAGTCCTCATGCTTCAGCATGACGATCTGGTCGTTGTCCTCGATGATCCTGCCCATCAGCGGCACGGAGATCGGCACGCCTGTCGACAGCGGGAAATCCTGCAGCACCACCGGCACGCCATTCCCGGCGGCGGCGCAGGCCTGGCCGTAATAGGTCGCGATCTGCTCGTCGGTCCGGAGGCTTCCGGGCGGGGCAATCATGACGCCCGCGGCGCCCATATCCATCACCGCTTTCGAAAGCTCGGAAATCGCGGCAAGGCCCGGGGCCGAGACACCGGCGACGACCGGCGTACCGGCCGCGCGTTTGATGACTCGCTCGACGATTTCACGCGCTTCCGCTTGCGTCAGCTTCGGCGCCTCGCCCATCATGCCGAGCACGGTGATGCCGGCCGCTCCCTTTTCGAGATAGAAGTCGGTGACGCGGTCGAGGCTGCCGAAATCAACATCGCCGTTGTCATGAAACGGGGTGACCGAGATCAAGTAGACGCCCTTGGCGTCACTGGTCAGAAGGCTCATGTCCCTATCCTCAGTTGCCGAACCAGCAATCGGCGCCACGGGCGACATAGCGCCCCGAGCCCTGCCGGCCGGTGATGGTGTTGCCGTCAAAGCCGCATGCGCCGCGCAGATAGGTGGCCCCGACCCTGACCGTGAAGGTATCGCCATGGAAGGGCGACCAGTTCAGCCCGTCATGGGCCTTTGCCTCATCCCAGATGAAGGCGCCTTGTTCCAGAATGGCGAAATCCGCATCCATGCCGACCCGGATCGCGCCCTTGCGGTCGGAAATGCCGAAGAAGGCGGCCGGACGCTCCGAAAGCTGCTCGGCGGCGAGCATGGCGGCATCGAGCCCGCGCGTTTCCGCCGCCGTGAAGAAGGCCGGAAGCAGCGTTTCGAGCCCCGGTACGCCGGCGCCGGCATCGAAGATCGAGGCCGTTAGCTTGCCGTCGATCGGCCAGCTCGAATGATCCGACGAGGTGAAGGCCACAAGCCCGTCAACGATCGCATCCCAGAGATTGTCGACCTCGCCGGGGCGGATCGGCGGATTGACCTTCATACGCGGGCCGAGCCTATCTCCATCGCGGGCGGCATCGAACCAGAGATAGTGCACGCAGGTTTCCCCCGTGGCGCGCACGCCGAGATCGGCGAAGGCGCCGACCTGCGAGAACCCGTCGCCGCTCGACAGATGCACCGGATGGGCATGCGCCCCGGTTGCCTGCGCCAGCGCCAGGAACTGGGCGGTCGCCGCAAGCTCGGCGGCCACGGGCCGAGCGGTGGAATGGGCGGCGATGCCGTTCTCGCCGGCCGCGCGGGCGCGCGCCACGCGCGCGAGCACGATCTCCTGATCCTCGTTGTGGAGGCCGAGCGGCAGGTTGGTGGGCGCGAGCTTTTCCATGATGTCGAGCATCAGCGCGGCATCGATCCTCGGAAACCGCGTCGGCGAGCTTTCGAACGAGGAGATCTTGAAGGCGACGACGCCGCCCGCGATCAGCGCATCGATATGGTCCGTGCCGGTCTCGGCGGTGACCGTTCCATAGAGCGCGATATCGGCATGGCTGTGGGCGGCGATCGCTTCGACCTTGGCCGCAAGCCGTTCCGGCCGGTCGAGCGGGAGCGGGTTGTCGAACGGCATGTCGACCAGCGTGGTAACGCCGCCGGCAATCGCCGAGCGAGTGGTGTCGCCGATGCCCTCGAGGCCCTTGGCGCTGGTGGCGTGGGTCTGGCCGTCGATCACGCCCGGCATGATCAGGCGGTCGCCGTAATCGACGGTTTCCGCCGCCTCGGGCGGGGTCGTCGTGCTGTCGCCGATCGCCGCGATCTTGCCGTCACGGACGGCGATCCAGCCGCCTTCAATGGCGGCAAGCGGGGTGACGACGGTTCCGCGCAGTAGAAGGTCCATACTTAAGCCTTTGCAATATAGTCGAGATTAAGAGCGGAAATGGCGGCGGCGACGCCGGCCTGCACCGGATCGATGACCGGCAGGCCGATCGCCTGCTGCAGGAACGGGCGCTGATTGCCCATGCCGGCACAGCCGAGCACGATGACATCGGCGCCATCCCGGTCCGCAAGCGTCTTGCCGGTTTCGATGACCCTTTCGCGCGACAGGCCCTCGTCGCCCGATTGCTCGACGGTGAGGTCGGCCGATCGGTCACCGGCGAGCCGGGCGGTAATACCGAGCCCCTCGATCCGCAGCGCGTGGCGCGCGATCGAGGCGGGACCGAGCGAGACCACGCCGAAGCGCCGGCCGAACTGGAGTGCGGCATAATAACCGGCTTCGGCAACGCCGATCACCGGGATCTCCGTCACGGCCGCGCGGGTATCGTCGACGCCCGGATCGGAAAAGCAGGCGACGACCACGGCATCGGCATCGCCGGTGAGTGCCCTTGCCCGCACCATCGGGCCGACGGCTGCGACATCGGCGTCGCTTTCGATGCCGAGCGGGGCTTCCGGCAGGCGCTCGAACACGAGCTGGTGGCTGGTGGTCGCGGCAAGGCCGGCAACCGAGCGACGGATCGAATCCGTCACCTTTTCGGAACTGTTGGGGTTCAGAACGAGAATACGCGCCATGATATTGTTACTCTATAGGCTCACGCGGCCTCTTGGCGCATGACGAAATGATCGGGGCCGACCGCGTCATAGACGCGGCGCGGCGGCATGAAGTCGGCGGGGAAGATCGGGCTTTTCAGCTCCTGAAGCGGAATGTCGCGTCGCACCAGCCGGCGGGCGGGATCGGGTTCCGGCACGGCGGAGAGCAGACGCCTCGTATAGGGATGGGCGGGATTGGCGAAGATGTCGGCGCGAGGGCCGATCTCGACGATTTCGCCGAGCAACATGACAGCGACCCGATGGCTGATGCGCTCGACCACGGCCATGTCATGGCTGATGAACAGATAGGATAGGCCGAGTTCCTGCTGCAGCCGCATCATCAAGTTCACGACCTGCGCCTTGATGGTGACATCAAGGGCGGAGACGGATTCATCCGCAATGATCAGCTTCGGATCGAGCCCGAGCGCGCGGGCGATCACGATGCGCTGGCGCTGCCCGCCGGAAAATTCATGCGGCCAGCGCGTGGCCATGTCGGGCGATAGCCCGACATGTTCTAAAAGACCGGCAACCTTGGCGTGCGCCTCTGCGGGCGCTACCAGACCATGTATAAGCAACGGCTCCGCAATCGCCTCGCCGATCCGCATTCGCGGATTGAGGCTGGAGAACGGGTCCTGAAAGATCATTTGCATCGACTGGCGAAGCCGCATTAGCGCCTTGCGCGGCAGCGTAGACACATCCTGCCCCTCAAGCGTGACTGATCCGGAGACGGGCTCCGTCAGCCGGAGAATGGCGCGGCCGGTGGTTGACTTTCCGCAGCCCGATTCCCCGACAAGCGCCAGCGTTTCGCCCTTGCGCAGCGAAAACGATACATTCTCCACCGCATGAACACGGGCATGTACCCGGCCGAGAACGCCCTTGCGCAGATCGAACCGGGCGCAGAGGTTCCTAACCTCAAGCAGGGCCCCGCCATCGTGATCGACGGTATCGACCGGATCGGCCAGCACTCCGTCGCGTCCGGGATAGGGCCGGGGGACCGGGCTTTGGCCAAGATCGCCAAGGCGAGGGGCGGCGGCCAGAAGGTCGCGAGTGTAATCGGTCTTCGGCCGGGCAAATACATCCTCGGTCGCGCCCGCCTCCAGCATTTTTGAGCGGTACATAACCACCGTTTTTTCGGCGATCTCGGCAACCACGCCCATGTCATGGGTGATGAACATCACCGCCATATGGTCTTCGGCCTGCAGTTCCTTTATCAGCTCGAGAATCTGTGCCTGGATCGTCACGTCGAGCGCTGTTGTCGGCTCGTCGGCGATGAGAAGCTTCGGCGCGCATGCAAGCGCGGTCGCAATCATCACGCGCTGTAGCATGCCGCCAGACATTTCATGGGGATACTCCGAGGCCCGTCGCGCTGCGGCCGGAATTCGCACCCGATCCATAAGCCGAATCGCCTCTTTCATTGCAGCCCCTTTCGGCAAGCCGCGATGGCGCCGCAACGGCTCGGCAATCTGTGAGCCGACAGACATTACCGGGTTCAGAGAGGTCATCGGTTCCTGAAAGATCATTGCGGCCTCATTGCCGCGCACAGCCTGCATATCCTCTTCGGGGAGCGTCAGCAGATCGCGACCGCGGAAATGGATCTCACCAGTCACCTTGGAATTGCGTTTCGGAAGCAGTCCCATCACCGACAGCGCGGTGACGCTCTTGCCGGAGCCCGACTCGCCGACGATTGCCACGGTCTCACCGGCGTCGACATCGAAGCTGACGCCGTCGACCACATTGCGCCAGCCTTCCGCGGTCGAAAAGGCGGTGGTGAGGTTGCGGACCGACAGAATGGGCATGACAACGATATCCGTGAAGAGGAACGCGGAGAACTTTTTCTGGTTGCATCGATCTACACCGCATTGCAATCATTCTGTCAAACATAAAGCAATTCGTGATATATCTATGAAACGAAAATTGTGAGGATTCAATGCTCAAGACTGACGATGAAACTCGCAGCCGCGTACTGGTGACCTCTCAGGCGCTCTTCAAAATGATGAACGAGCACCCAGCACCGCGCATTCTGGTGGTCCAGTCCACCAATCCTTACACCGGCGCAAACTCGCGCAACGGCGTCTATATTCCGGGTGCGGTGGAGAGTGAGGCCTATCGAGACTTTCAGGGTCCGGCGAGCCCGGAGGCCGGCAACCGTCCGCTTCCTGCGATCACAGATCTGGAGGCTGCGGCAAGAGGCTGGGGACTGACCCGTGAGCGAGCCGTAATCATCTACGACGCTGACCGGGCGATGACGGCGGCACGGGCATGGTGGGTGCTGAAATGGGCGGGTTTATCCGATGTCCGCGTGCTGGATGGCGGCCTACCCGCCTGGATCGCCGCCGGGCTCCCGACGACCAACAATCCGTATATACCAGAAAAAACAGATATTTGCCTCGCGCCGGGCCACATGCCGCAGTTTGATGCCGATGGGGCCTCGGCGATTGCGCAAGAGGGCGTCTTGCTCGATGCCCGTATCCGCCCGAATTATATCGGCGGCCCCGCGATCGGTGGCGATCCGGCGCGGGGCCACATACCGGGCGCGATCAGCGCACCGACGCTCGACACGCTAACCGACCCCGGTCTGTTTGCCGACAGCACCACGCTCCGGGAGCTTTTTTCAGGCCTTGGTGTCGATGGCGTGAAACCGGTCGGGGTCTATTGCGGGGCCGGTATGTCGGCGGCACACGAGGTGCTCGCGCTGGCCGCAATCGGGGTCGAGGCGGCGATGTATCCGGGGTCATGGTCGCAATACATCAGCCGTGGCGACAGGCCGGTAAAGCGCGGCCCGCTTCCTCTTTGATTAAGATGTGTGCAGCGCCGCTGTGCAGATGCATAATCGGTAACCAAGCGGCTCCGGTTCTGCGAAAATCCGGCGTTCCGGAGCGCATGAATCTATTTTTGATATTGCAAATGATGTATCACGGGTATTGAAATTACATCGACCGGAAAAATCCGGCAGGTCGAAAACAAGAGGAGTTCAGCATGAACCTGACCCGCAGATCCTTCGGCGCGATGTCTGGTGCTGCATTGGCCATGGGCTTCGCCGCCTTCGTGTCCGCCGGTGCCGTAGCCAGCTTCGCCACCACCGCCGCCGCGCAAGAGAGCGAAACGCTCGTAATCGCGGTCCCGTCCGATCCGGCTGGCCTTGAGCCCGGCGCCAACAAGGCCGAGCCTGTCGGCAGTGAGATCATCCTCAACGTATTCGACACGCTGGTCGCCTGGAAGGCTCCGGATTTCTCCGAGCTTGAGGGGCGACTTGCCAAGGGCTGGTCAATTTCCGAAGACGGCAGAACTTTTACCTTCGACCTGCAGGACGGCGTTGAGTTTCAGGACGGTACCCCGTTCAATGCGGAAGCCGTAAAGTTCTCGCTGGAGCGTACAAAGGAGCTAAACCCTTACGTCAAGGCATCGCTCGGCATGATCGACAGCATCGAGACGACGACCGACAGCGAGGTTGTCGTCCACCTGAGCGAGCCTTACCCGGCGTTCATGTCGATCCTCGCCCAGCCGCAGGCGGCGATCGTCTCGCCCGCCGCAGTCGAGGAATACGGCGATGACTTCGCCAATCACCCTGTTGGCACGGGCCCGTTCGTTTTCCGCGCCTATGAGCCGGATACCCGCGTGGTGCTCGACGCCAACCCCAAATATTTCCGCGGCGCGCCGAAACTGAAGCGCCTGATCTACCGGATCATCCCCGAGGCCTCGACCCGCAGGCTCGAACTGGAAAACGGCGGCATCGACATTATCCAGCAGCAAAGCCAGCTTTCGGCCGTTCCGACTGAGGAAATGAAGGCCTTCGCCAACAATCCCGACATCAAGATCATCGAGATGCCCTCGCAGATCATCCGCCAGCTCGAGTTCAACAACTCAAAGACGGATTCGCCGGTCGCCGACCTCAAGGTACGTGAAGCGATCGCCCACGCCATCGACTATGACGGCCTACTCTCCGGAGTCTTCGACGGCACGGCAGAGCGCGTCTACGGTCCGCTCACCTCCAACAGCTGGGCCTTCGACCCGAAGGTCAAGGACCTCTCGCCGAAATATGATCCGGAACTGTCGAAGAAGCTTCTAGCCGAAGCCGGCTATAAGCCGGGCGACCTGACCCTCAAGCTCTATTCCTTCCAAGGCTCACTTTGGGGCGATGTTGCAACCTTCGTTCAGGCCAATCTCGCGGCCGTAGGCATCAACGTCGAGATCGCCCAGACCGAGTTTCCGTCCTACCGCGCACTGCATGTCGCGGGCGACTGGGACATCGCGCTCGATGGCCGCCAACCGTGGTACAACGACCCGGATGCACACATCACCATCGGTTATCTGTCGAGCCTCAGGGACACGGCCATGACCTTCCGCATGCCGGAGAACCAGTCGCTCGACGCGCTGATACTCAAGGCGCAGCAGGACCCCGACATGGATGCCCGTAAGGAGCTCTATTACGAAATCCAGGATGATCTCGTGAAAGAAGTACCGGCGGCTTACCTTTTCAGCCCGAAGCTAATCGTGTTCACTCGCGCGAATGTGGATGGTCTGGTCATCAACTCGGCCCCGCCGCTGACCGAATACTGGAGCGTATCAAAGGAATAATCGGGGCGCCCCCGATAAAGCCCGGCCCGCGCCCTGGAAAGGGTGGCGGGCCGGCGCGACACCACACGCGTTAGCCTTTAAAAGCAGCTTTGGCGGTCATGAAGGCACTGCACGGCTCGGGGCCCCGCCAACCGGGCCGTCTCCTTTCTTTCCCAGGGTGACTGAATGTTTGCATTTCTCGTGCGGCGGCTGCTCGCACTGATACCGGTGCTGCTCCTGGTCCTGGTAATTGTGTTTTCGCTGGTCCGCCTCATTCCAGGCGATCCTGCCGTTACGTTGCTCGGCCCTGGCGCCACCGAAGACCAGATTGCCGCGCTGAGAGCCCAGCTCGATCTCGACCAACCAGCGTTGGTCCAGTTCTGGAGCTATTTAACCGGGCTTCTACATGGCGACATGGGCAATTCGCTAAAGAGCGGCCAGCCGGTTCTGAGCGAAATTCTGATCCGCCTGCCGGCAACGCTCGAAATCTCGATCACTGCGGTCCTGATAGCTATTCTGGTCGGCATTCCAATCGGCGTCGTCTCTGCCACGCGCGCCAATTCGGGCTTCGACCACAGCGTGCGTGTGATCTCTCTGACGGGTGTTTCGATGCCGGCCTTCCTGCTCGCGCTCTTGCTGCAACTGGTGTTTGCCACCTGGCTCGGCTGGCTGCCGGTGTCGGGCCGCATCTCGCCCTATTTCTTCGTTGACCGCGTCACTGGCTTTTCGATCATCGATGCCTGGCTTTCCGGCGAGCCCGGCGCGGTGGCAAGTGCGATCTCCCATATGGTGCTGCCGACCACCGTGCTCGCGGTGTTCCTGGCGGCGACGCTTGGCCGGTTCGTTCGCTCCACCATGCTGGAAGTTATGGACGAGGATTTCGTGCGCACCGCCCGCGCCAAGGGCCTGAGCCGCCACGATGTCGTCTATAACCATGCGCTGCGCAATTCGCTGCTGCCCGCCATCACCGTGATTGGTCTCAAATTCGCCGAGATGCTCGGCGGCGCGATCCTCACCGAGACGATTTTCTCGTGGCCGGGGATCGGCCGTTACATGTTCGAGGCGATCCGCAACCGCGACTACCCCGTCATTCAGGGCGCGACACTGGTTTTCGCGCTGATGTTCATGCTGACCTCGCTGATCGTCGATATTCTTTATGCCGTGCTCGACCCGCGCGTGCGCCGCAAGATGCGTTGAGGAGACCGCCATGTCCGACCTGAAACGCTTTCTTGCCAACAACACGCTCGCCCTCGTCGGCACGATCGTGCTTGCCATCCTGCTCCTCGCAGTCCTCATTGGCCCCTTCTTCCTGCCGTCGCCGCTCGCCATCGACATGGCCGCCAAACTGCAGCCACCATCGTTCAGCCATTGGCTCGGGACCGACAATTTCGGGCGCGACATGCTGTCCCGCGTTCTGAACGGCGGGCGCTACACGCTGGCGATCGGCGTGTTCGTGGTTGCCGCGGCCTTCATCGTCGGCGTGTTCTTCGGCCTCGTTGCTGGTTTTGCCGGCGGCATCGTCGATACCGTGATCATGCGCATCGTTGACGCGATCCTATCGTTTCCAGCCCTCGTGCTGGCTATCGCGCTTGCCGCCGCCTTCGGCCCGAGCCTGCAGAACGCCATGATTGCGGTCGCGATCACGCTCGCCCCGCAATTTGCCCGTGTCGCCCGCGCCCAGTCGCTCGGCGTATCCTCCAGACTTTACGTTGAGGCAGCCTATGCGCTGGGCCTTCCAAGGGGTCGCATCCTCAACCGCTACATTCTGGTCAATTCGATTGGCCCCTTGCTGGTGCAGGCCTCGCTCGCCTTCGGCAGCGCCATCCTGCAGACATCAGCGCTCGGCTTCCTCGGCCTCGGAGCCCAGCCACCGATGCCGGAATGGGGCGCGGACGTCTCGGCGAATCTGAGCTTCGTGCGCTCGAGCCCATGGACCGCGCTCGGCCCCGGCTTTGCGATCCTGATCACCGTGCTCTCCTTCAACCTGATCGGGGACAGCCTCGCCGACTGGTTCAATCCGCGCCGCAGGAGTGCCGCATGATCACGATCGCGCTCGAAAAGATCGACTTCATGCCGCCCGACCGGGTCACCGACGATGCCAGCGTCCTGACGCTTAAGAACCTGGTGCTGGAGCCGATGTTGCGCTGGGAAAACGGCGCGGCCCGGCCGGGATTGTTCGACCGCTGGCATCTCTCCGGCGACGGCCGCCACTGGACCCTGACGCTGCGCGATGGCGCCGCCTATCACGACGGCACGCCGGTGACGGCGGACGATGCCAGGCGCTTCATCGCCTCGATCTGCGATGCCCGCGACATGTTCGGCATGCCGTGGTCCTATGCGCGCTATCTGGAAGGCGCCGAGATCACCGCTGACGGCAGCGTACTTTCGATCGCGACGCCGGACGCCTTTCCCGATCTGCCGGACATTCTCTCCGAATTCTACCTGCCGAAGATCGCCGCCGACGGAAACGCCACAATCGGCACGGGGCCGTGGCAGGTCGTCGCCTTCGAGCGCGGCGCCTCCGTGACCCTTCGCCACAGCGACGGGCGCGAGCTGCGTCTGGTGGCGATGCCGGACGCCGAAGCGCGGCTTCAGGCGCTGAGCGCCGGCGACATCGATGTAGCCACCCATCTGGAGCGGCTCGAGCCCCCGCGGCGGAGCCTTGACTGCCATGTCTGGCACGAACAGCCGACCACGCTTTCCGTGATCGCCTACATGAACGGCAGGGAAGGGGCCTTCGCGGACCCCGTCCTCCGGCGCGCCGCCAATCTTGCCATCGACCGCAAGACACTGATTTCCGAGGTCATGGGCGGGCTCGGCGTGCCGGCGAAAACCATCGTCAGCCCATTCCACAACGGCATGGCCGATGAAATGCCCGATATCCCCTTCGATCCGGAAAGGGCCGCGGCCCTCGTCGCCGCCTCCGACGCGCCGAAGACGATCGCCCTGCGCACGCCGCTCTATATGCCCGAACGTGCGCCCGAGATTGCAGGCTTTATCGCGAAGAGCCTTGAGGCAGTCGGCTTTGCCGTCACCATCGACACCGCCCGCGATCGTCCGGGCTATGCCCGCGAACTCGGCGCGAAGAAGGCCGGCGATCTTGCGATCTTCGATTCCTCGCCCCACAGCACGTTCCGGGTGTTGGACGACAAGATCTCGTCGCGCTCCCGCGCCGTTTGGTGGCAAGGCGTCGAGGACCATGAGGCCGATCAGCTATTCGAAACCGCGCGGCGCACAGTCGGGGCAGGGGCGCGCGCGGAAGCCTATGCCCGCGTGCTCGCCCATCTCGGCGCCCACCCGCACTGGCTCTATCTGTTCCACCCCATCGATTGCATGGCGCATGCCGCCGGGCTCGACGGCTTCAGCCTCGACCCCAAGGGCTATCTCAACGTCGCCTGAATCAAAAGAGGATAATCATGACCACCGAACGCCTGAAAGAATGCGCGATCACCTTCTACTACTACGAAGACATCCACGCGGTCGCCCCGTTCTACGAGGATGTGCTCGGCTTCGAACTCGTGCTCGACCAGGGTCTCGCCCGGATCTACCGGATCGCCGGCAACGCCTATTTCGGCATTGTCGACGGCAACAGGGGCCATCTGAAGCACCAGCCGAAGAGCGCCGCGCTGCTCACGATCGTCTCCGAGGATGTCGCCGGCTGGCACGTGAAGCTGACGACGGCTGGGGTGGCAGGCCTTTCCGAGATGCTGCACGGCAATTACTGCGAGCACTTCTTCTTCGAGGATCCGGCAGGCTACGCGATCGAGATCCAGCGCTTTCACAATCCCGAGGTCGCCAAGCTGTTCAAATGACCACCGAAAAGACAGCCACCGGGGGAGGGGTTCACGACGCGGCGATCCTGCCGCTGCTCGCCCGCTTCACCCATGAGGACAAGGAAGCCAAGGGGCTGCGCGCCTTCAGCGGCGAGGCGGCCGGGCCGCGCCGGCCGGTGCATTTCACCGCCGCCGAAATGGCCTTCATGTTTCCGGCACTGCTGCTGCATGCGCCTGATGGCGGCGGCAAGACCACCTTCGCCCGACTGCTGTCCGACGCGCTGAACGGGGAGGGGCGTGCCCGCGACCATCTCCTCCGCCCGGCCTATCGCAATGCCGAGGGCGACCTTCTGGCACAGGACCTGCCGGACGTGTTGCCGGAGGCCGTTCTCTGCGGCCGTGACGACGACGCGGAAGCCCTGCTTGCCACTACCCTCGCCCGTGGCAACACGCCGGTTCTCCTGATCATCGACGCGCTCGAAACCCGTGCCGATCCCGAAGCGCTGCTCGCCCGCTCGGCGACCGCCGTCGGCGACAATCCGAAACTCCGGCTTCTCATCCTCTGCGAAAGCCGGGCGCTCGAAGGCATCCGCCGCCCGGCAGGCATCCCCGAATACGGGCTTCTCGGCCTTACGAGGCCGGGCCGCGCACCGTTCGAGCGCGGGGACGGGCTTTCCGCTGCCGATGACGATCGGGATTACGTGCTCCCCGGCCTCTGGCGGCTTTCGCTCGAACACGGCCGGCCGGTGGCACCCCGCGAGGTCGCCGCGCTCGCCCCGGCCGATGCCGACTGGGCCGAGACCTTCCGCGATGCCACGGCGCTTGAGGCGATGAGCGACGAGGCGCTGCTTGAAGCCGTTACCGCCCGGCCGGACCGGTGGGTCGGCCCGCTCGACCTTCTCTGCGACTGGATCGGCCCCGATGCGCCACGCGCCGCAGCATTGGCGCGCGGCCTTGCCCGTTCGGACGCTAATCTTCCCGTCCTGCTCTGTGCCGGAAAGCTTGTCGCCACCGGCACGGCCGAGACCGAGGCGCTGACCGCCGCGCTGGTTGACGCGATCGCGACAAGCGGCGCGCCGTCGGGCCTCCGGCGGCGTGCGGGCGAGGTTCTCGCCCTGCTCGGCGATTCGCGCGACCTCGAAGCGCTGGCGAGCGTTTCGGCAGGCCTTTACCCGATGGGCGGCGATATCCACTCGAATTCCGCGCCGGCGCACCACGCCCCGGTCGGCGATTTCCGGATCGGCGTCTACCCGGTCGTCAACGCCGCCTATCTCCGCTTCGTCACCGAAACCGGCCGGCCATGGAAAAGCTTTAACGGCCGCAACCCGGAGCGTGCCTCCCATCCGGCAACCGACCTCACCTGGCATGACGCCCGCGCTTACTGCGCCTGGGTCACGGAGAAATGGCGCGCCGAGGGGCGGATCGGGCCGGGCGAGATCGCCCGCCTGCCGCTAGAGCGCGAATGGGAGGCGGCCGCGCGCGGGCCCTCCGGCCGTCTCTATCCATGGGGCGAGGCGTGGGCTGCGGAACATGCCAATGGCGAGGAAACCGGCTTCAACGACATCTGCACCGTCGGCCTGTTTCCCGAAGGCCGCGCGCCGTCGGGAGCGCTCGACATGGCGGGGCAGGTCTGGGAATGGTGCACGACGCTCTGGGGCCCGGACATGGCCACGCCCTCCTTCGCCTTCCCATGGCAGGCGGATGGCCGCGAGGCGCTCGATGCCCCCGCCG